>ERZ1370068.1441-contig-11335_pt1 | contig 248669 bp, 328 predicted proteins | sample MGYA00561227_ERZ1370068 | MGnify/ENA primary metagenome ERZ1370068 (study PRJEB38410, sample SAMEA6850437) | metagenome | study: Metagenomic assessment of the ecological functions of the soil: analysis of the soil microbiota associated with the...
CCAGCGCCATGCGGCCGCTTGTCGTCGTCGCACACCAGCTGAGCCTCCTTCTGCTTGTCGTCGCGCTTGTTCTCGCGCCGGATCCGGTCGATGGCCTTGCGGTTGGCGGTGGTGGTCAGCCAGGCGCCGGGGTTGGGGGTACGCCGTCGGCCGGCCACCGCTCGACGGCGGTCGCAGAACGCCTCGGCCGCCGCCTCCTCGGCGATGTCGAGGTCACCGAAACGCCTGGTCAGGGCGGCGACCACCCGGGCCCATTCCTCGTGGTGGGCCTGGGTGATCGCCGTCCGCGACGTCGACCAGACTCACAGGAACGGCCGCACCTCGATCTTCCGATCGCAGACCTTCGACGCCTCGGTGGCGAGCTTGAGCGCCACATCCAGATCGGGGGCCTCCCACACCCAGACGCCGGCGAGATACTCCTTCGACTCCACGAAGGGCCCGTCGCTGAACACCGCCTGCTCGCCCCGGTTGTCGATGACCGTGGCCGCGTCGGTGTCCGCGAGTCCGCCCGCGAAAACCCAGTAGCCCTCGGCGATCAGTCGTTCGTTGAACGCGCTGATGGCAGGCTGCCTGTCCGTGCTGCCGGGATTGCTCTTGTCATCGATCACGGAAACCAGGTACTGCATCTGAAGATCATCTCCTGTGGTTCGGGGCGCCGCTCGTGGGCGGCCGCTCACCCTGCTACGAACACCTCTGCCCCGATCCGACACCGCCGCCCGGATGTCTTTCAAGGACTTTCTGGTACGCCGGTTGTGAACGATCCGACTCGTCGAAGCCATCGCTGGACACCTGCGCCGGCAGGCAGGCGCGGCCGGCAGCTTTCCAGCGTGGCAGCCGCACCTGCGACCTTCCGATTGCCAGGCCTTCGACCGGTCGACCGACACGGCAGCAGCGGCAATCCCGGTCGTACCCGACACAAGAGGCAGATCATTACCGAGGTGGGGACGGCGGCGCTCCGGCGCGGCGCACTGGCTATAGCGGGTGTCGTGGTCTGTGCTGCGGCCCGCCAACGCGCCGACGATGGCGCGTGCCCAGCGGACTGTCGTGTATCGCCAGCCGTAGACGCTTCTTCGGCGGCAGAGTGGGCCGCCGTTTTGATCACGTTCCCAGGTTGCACTTATCCGGCTACCCAGGCTATGCGCAGCGTCGGTCCAGAATTCTTACCGCCGGGGGACGCCTACCCGGAGTGGATTTTCCGTGGGTGCGGACCACGCCGCCAAGGTCCTTCACGTCGCCGATACTTGCGCGGGATAGCTCCTGGCGCACTGGTGTCCGCACAGATGAGACGCAATAGACAAAGTCACGGCTGGTTGTGGATCAACCATCACTATGACATGCTCTAACCGGGATACTTCCGCAGTGCCGCCGGGACCAGCGTGGCGATTTCCATGTACAGTTGGCTGCGCCGCTCTCGGGAAGAGGGGCCTGTGGGCTTTCCGGAACTGTCGAGGGCAGAAGTGACCAATCGATAATCCTCGGAGCCGAATCAGCAGAGCAGCGAACTACCGAGTAACGTTTGCCTCATGATCAAATATTCAGTCAGTGCATGCGTCGGGAAAAAAATTGGAGCGCGGATGCGCAAATCCATAGGTTGTGGGGTATTGGCTTTGCGGAAGTTGCAAGACCCCTGATTCATGATCCCGACGAGTCCACACGGTTCCGCCGTCGGCGACGATTAGCTCTCGGAGTCATGAGCAATCTGGTAGCATCCAGCTGAGGATCGCAGCGCCTCGCGAACCTGCAGCCCTCGCTAGCTGAACCGGTAGCCCGTCATAGTGGGAAAAGAGGGTTTCCACGTCAGTAGAAGTCCTTACCGGCACGCCTTGCATAGCAAGTATTCACTCGTGCTGCGGGTTGAAGCGTCGCACCGCATTTGTGGTGCAGGCTGAGCCGACACAACAGGGGCCGCGAGGTTGGTTTGACGAGGGCGCATGCCTACCTCCACCCTGGTCGAGATCGGCAGCGGCACGAATCACGACGACTAGGAACGATACTGGCCGAATGCCCGGGCGCCAAGGCTGCGGCGGCGCCAGCGAGCTCGGCGGCCAGGCCCCTACGCTGATCGGCTAGTGAGTGCGCTGACCGACAGCGAGCGAGGCGACCGTCTTCTCGATCCGGCTCCGGCGCGTCTCCTCGCGCTTCGCCTCCTCGACCCATCGCACCCATTCCTTGCGATGGGTGTACGGCAGCTGGTTGAACCAAACGCCTGGCGGCTAGCTCGCGGGCGATCGCCGTCCGGAGATCGTCCGGAACCTCGGCACGTCACGCGGCTCGCGTCATCCAGCTCAATGGTCACGTCGACCATAGTCTCGCGCTCGGATACGGCTGGCAGCCGGTTCTCGGCGTTCAGCGGGATCCAGGAACATCCCGCTCTATCCGCGCGCAACGGTCGTGGTAGGTGTAGACCGCCGATCGTGACCCGAACCTTCGGACGATTGCCCGCTCCCAGTGACGCGACGACCTCGTCCGGCACCTCGGATGCCGGTCGCGGTCTTCCCGCCGAGCAAGACTTCCGGCGGAATTTCATGTCATCGAGTATTGCCGTCACTATCGTGACGACGGTGGGCTACCCAACCGACATGACCTTCCGGCGGCTCGGCGACTCCGGCCTCGTGGTATCCGTAGTCGGCCTCGGCACGAACAACTTCTGGCATGAAGCTCGGCATGGAGGAGTGCCGCGAAGTCGTCGACGCGGCATTCGACACGCGGCATCACGTTGTTCGACACGTCCGACAGCTACGGCGCGCCGAGGAGCGGCCTAGGCGCTGCTGCTGGAAGGTCGGCGGGACGACGTCATCAATCGCGACCAAATTTCGGTTCGGACGCGCCGACGACGGAGGGCTGTCCAGCGGTGTCGACTGGGTGCGCGAGGGTCGCGCCGGTACCTCCGGCGTGCGGTCGGAGTCGTCCTTGACTCGACTGCGGACGGACTGGATCGATCTGGCTGCCAGATGCACCGGCCGGATCCGGGCACGCCGATCGAGGAGACCTTGTCGGCGCTGCAGCGATCTGGTCCATGAGGGCAAGGTTCGCTATCTCGAGAACTCGAATTTCGCCGCCTGGCAGATCACCGAGGCCGATGGACGGCCCGGACCTCGGGCAGCGATCGGTTCATTAGTGCCCAGAGCGAGTACAACCTGCTCAAGCGCGACGCCGAGCGGGACCTGGTTCCGGCCCTGGTGCGCTACGGTCTCGGTCTGCTTCCGTTCTACCCACTGGCCAACGGGCTGCTTACCGGGAAATACCATCGGGGCGAGCCGCCGCCGACCGGCAGCCGAGTCGTCGCCTGGGGGAAGCAAGGGCTGCTCACCGACCCGACGTTCGATGTGCTCGAGCGGCTGAGCGCGCTTTGCGGAGGAGCGATCGGTCAGCTTGCTCGCACCGTCGCCATCGGAGGGCTCGCTGCCCGACCCACCGTCGCTTCCGGTCGTCGCGCGGAGCCACCGTCGGCGTGATCAGGTGGCGGCGAGACGTCCGGGCTGGCGGCTGGGGCTGCCGTCAGGACGATCTGGCCGAGATCGACCGGATCACCGCCGGAGGAGGCCATAAGATGATCTTGGGTGCGCCACGAGCGCGGAGGGAGGATCGTGTAGGTGGAGTCCTTCTTGATGCGGTGCTGTGCAGGTGATGAAGGTTGTGGCCCTTCGGCGTCGCCCTTCGGGGGAGGCGTCAAACCACCGCATGCTGCGTTGGCTGAAGACCGTCGTGGTGAGCGATGCGGAAAAGGCACCGGTTGAGGTGTCAGGTGGGGATCGGGAAGGCGAGCGTGAGCGAACCGCTGTTGACGTGTCGAAACATCTGAGATGGCATCGAAACCGGGGAGGTCAAGAGTCTCCGGGATGAGCCTGGCGGGTGCCCGAGTATTGGCCAGGTGGTGCCCGGCATGTAGGCGGCGTGAGCCCGGTCTGCGGCTCCTGCACGGAACGTGGGAAGGCCGGTGCCGATACTGCCTGCCCGCCGATCGGCGAGCTCGTGAGCGGGTGGCGAGAGGGAGCGCGTCGACGGCGGTAACCGGAGGCGTTGAGTACCGTCGCGGCGTCGGCTGGCGGACCGGCTCGTAGTAGCGGTGAAGCTCCTGTAATGGGGGTGGAGCGAAGGGGCCGGCTCATCTGGATGGTTTGTTCGCGCGAGCAACCGGGCGGCGTGAGCTGTCTGGGAGGAGACGAGTGGGCAAGTCGGGTCCGACGGACAAGTCGTTTGTGATCTGCAAACAGTTGGTGTGGGAGGCGTACAAGCGGGTCAAGGCCAACAAGGGCGCGCCGGGGTGGACGGGCAGTCCATCGTGGTGTTCGAGTCCGATCTGAAGAGCAACCTGTACAAGATCTGGAATCGGATGTCGTCGAGGACGTACTTTCCGCCGCCGGTGCGGGCGGTGGAGATACCCAAGCCGCCGCGAGGGGACGAGGGTGTTAGGGGTGCCCACGGTCGGCGACAGGATCGCGCAGACCGTGGTGGCAGCTGACGTTGGAGCCGCGGACGGAAGCGATCTTCCATCCGGACTCCTACGGGTACCGGCCGGGGACGTCGGCGCATGACGCGTTGGCTGCGTGCCGGGAGCGGTGCTGGCAGAAGGACTGGGTGCTCGATGTGGACATCCGCTCGTTCTTCGACCGCCTGGAGCACGATCTGGTCCTCAAGGCGGTGTCGGCGAACATCACCGCTGAGCAGCGGTGGGTGCTGCTGTATGTGAAGCGGTGGCTGACCGCCCCGCTGCAGCTGCCGGACGGCACCCTGCAGCCAAGGCACCGCGGTACCCCACAAGGGTCGGCGGTTTCACCCGTGCTGGCTAACCTGGTGCTGCATTACGCGTTCGATGCGTTGCTGGCTCAGGAGTTCCCGACCGTGGCGTTCGAACGGTATGCCGACGATGCGGTGGTGCACTGCGCGACCGAGCGGCAAGCCCGCGAAGTGTGGGCGGCGCTGCAGGAGCGGTTGGCGGGTCTGGGGTTGCAGTTGCACCCGGACAAGACCCGGATCGTGTACTGCCAGGACAACCGGAGGCGTCGCGCGTGATGCGCGCACGTCGTTCACGTTCCTTGGCTACACGTTCCAGCCGCGCCCGGCCAAGAGCCGCGAGAGGAAGCTGTTCCTCAGTTTCCTGCCCGCGGTCAGCGCCAGTGGCGCTGTCGACGATGAGCGGGCAAGTCCGCCGCTGGCGGCTGCACCTGTGGACCATGCGTAGCTTGGACGACCTCGCCGACCGGCTCAACCCGATCGTGCGAGGCTGGATGCAGTATTACGGCCGGTTCCGCCGGTCGGGGCTTTATCCCCTCCTGCAGCGCATCAACACCTACCTGATGCGTTGGGCTGCACGGAAATACAAACGGCTGCGGTCCTACAAGCGGTTCAAGGCGTGGTGGTTCGGGATCACCGATCGAGACCCCGAGCTGTTCGCCCACTGGCGCTGGGTCCGCACGTTCGCCGGAATGCGGTGAGAAGAGCGGAGTGACGGGAGACTGTCACGCCCGTTCTGCGGGTTCGGCAACTCCTCTGGCATCTGACACTTTATCAAGATACCTCTTGCGGGCGACACCCCGAGATCATCCGCAGGCACAGCCGGCAGGTGGACCAGCTGTTCCCCCCACCTGGAGTGTGGGCTGCTATCCGGGACAACAGCCGCGACGGCTGGCCGGTCGCCGGTCTCGGTCAGGAGTTGCGCACACTTCGGACTGGCGATCATCGCGATGACCGCCGCGACGATCCACGAGCCCGCACGTGCAATCAGAGTGGGGCGGACGCCGATGGCGTGGCTCACCGGACCGGCCGCGATCTCCTACGACCGGAATAGGCGATGAACGAGCCAGACCGTGTCGTGACGTCAGCGAGCCAAGAGTTCCGGTGGCACATGCCGCTGCACGCAGGTCACCGCCAGGCCAGCGAATTGCTCGACGCCCAGTCCGGACACGAAGAACGCCACCAGCAGCCCAGGCAGTGAGATGTGGGCCGCAAGGGCGAACAGGGGCAGCGCCAGCGAGCATGCAGACTACGCCGAATAGCAGCGGCGGCGCATCCGCAGGCGCAGCGCGAACAAGCCGCCGATCAAGAAGCCCCACCGCTTCAGCGCCCAGCACGAAGCCCCACGCCCGTCGGCCGACCGTCTCGTCGGCCACGACCGGGCTGTGAACGCGGTTACCCCACCGGCGAACGCCATGTTGAGGACGCCGAAGGCGCGCGACTACCGACAGAGCCAGGTGCGGGCGATGAACGCCTGCCAACCGTCGATCAGGTCGCGCAGAACGCTGCGTTCGCCCGGCGCCGCGCGGTCGACAGCGGGGATCCGCACGAGACCGAAGAAGAGCGCGGCCACAGCGAAGCTGGCCGCGTCGATGGCGATGCCCAGGCCGACCCGAGCCCGGCTACGACAACTCCGGCAAGAGGCAGGCCCAGCAAACTGGCCGCGTTGGCACCCATCCGGGCGAAGGCGTTCGCCGGAACGAGTTGCTCGGCCGGCACCGTCTGCGGGGATGAGGGCCACCGCCGCCGGCAGGGCGAACGCACTGACCGTTCCGTTCACGGCCGAGAGCGCAGCCAACAAAGCGACCGGACCAACGCGCTCGAATCACCGAGGACTGCGACGAGACCCTGGGTGACGGCGCCGGCCAGGCTCGACCCGACGAGAATGACGTTGCGCGGTAGTCGATCGGCCACCACGCCGCCGAGCAGCGCGAAGACCACATTGGCGAGCGAGGCGCGCCCCGACGACGATCCCCAGGCTGGTGGCGGAGCCGGTCAGATCGAGCACCGCGAGGCCAGCGCGACCGGGGCGATGGAGTTGCCGAGCCGACTGACGGTGCTGCCGATCACCAGGTTGCGAAAGCGGCCGCGACCTCAGCGGGGCGATCACGCTCGACACGGATCCAGCCTCGCAGCCGCAATCCGGGATCGCGACCGGATTCGCCCGATCGGCTCGACAGGCCTGTACGCCGCGGCAGGAAGGCGAAGGCGTCGATCAAGCGGCGGTGAGCCTCCACCGAGCGACTTGCAGATCGGGGCCGCGGCGAAGCACCTCCGGGACACACTGGGCACTACGGCCGGGAGGAGCAGCGCCCGCGATGCGCCGCACGTCGTCCGGGCGTGCCACCGCTGGCCGGCGCCGACGCCCGGCATCAGCACCGGCCCGTGTAATCCGCGCAGATCGACCGCAGCCGAGCCGATCGTGGCGCCAACCACTATGCCGAGGGATCCGAAGGGCTCGGCGCCGACGTTGCGGTCAGCCAACTCGTCGACCACCAGTTGGGCCACGGTACGGCCGTCCGCGACCGTGGCGTGCTGCATGCGCAGCCCCTCCGGATTGGACGTGAGGCCGAGAACGAACGCGCCGACCTCGTACCGCGCCGTGAGCTCGAAGGCGGGCTCCAGCGCGCCGACCGCCGAGATAGGGGTTCAACGTGATCGCGTCCACAGCCAGCGGCGCTTCCGGGCGAGAGGTACGCGTCCGCATAGGCAGCCATGGTCGGTCCGATGTCGCCCCGTTTGACGTCGAGCACGACGAGTGCGCGGCATCCCGAGCTAGCCGGACAGTGCGCTCGAGGACCGCGATGCCCGCCGCGCCGAAGCGCTCGAAGAACGCTGACTGGGGCTTCACGACCGCGGCCTCGTCGCCGATCGCCGATACGCAGGTAAGCGCGAAACGCTCGAGCCCGGACGCGTCGTCGGGCAATCCCCAGTCCCATAGCGGGGGCCGCGTGCGGATCGATCCCGACGCACAGCGAGCCTCGCGAGGAAAGCGCCTGGTCAGGCGCGCCCCGAATGTCACCGGCTCGACCTGCCGCGTCGTCGGGCAGCGGCCTGTTCATACCGTCACCGGTATCCGGCCCGCGCGCTCGCTCTTCGGCCAGGTGGGCATACCCAACCGCGTCGCGAAGGGTCGCGAACTCCGCGGTCGGCCAGCGCGCGCTCCAGCTCAGCCAGTACCCGCATCGGGGCAGCCGGATCGCCGAACACCGCCGTCCCGACCAGACACCGCGGATGCCCCGGCCGGATGAACTGCAGCGCGTCCAGCCCGCTGCTGATGCCGCCCATGCCGAGGATCGGCAGCAGTGCGGGAGGGCCCGGTGGACTTGCCAGACGCACCGCACGGCGACCGGACGTATCTGCCGGGCCGGACAGCCCGCCGGTGATGCCACCGAGGACGGGCGCCATCTTGTCGGTGTCGATCGCCATGCCGAGCAAAGGTGTTGATGAGCGACAGCCCGTCGGCTCCGGCGTCCGCGCACGCGCGGGCGATAACGGTGATGTCGGTGACGTCCGGCGAAAGCTTCGCCAGGACCGGAACCCGGTCCGCAGCCGTGCGCCGGACCGCACTGATCACCCGGGCGGACGCGGCGGGGTCGCAAGCGAACACCTGGCCCCGATTCTCCACGTTCGGGCAGGAGATGTTCACCTCGATCATCGACACCGCCGGATGGCTGGCGACGCGCTCGGTCAGGGCGACGTATTCGTCGGTGTGCCCGCCGGCAATCGACACCACAACCCGGGCTCCACGCTCGGCCAGCCAGGCCAGGTCGTGGGCGACGAACGCGGTCGATGCCTGGGCCTTGCAGCCCGATCGAGTTCAGCATTCCGCTCGGTGTCTCCGCCATCCGCGGCGTCGACCGTCCGGACCGGGGCCGAACCATGATCGACTTGGTGACCACCGCGCCAAGGGCGGACACGTCGCAGAACTGGTCGAGTTCCCGCCCAGCGGCAGCACAGCCCGACGCGGTTAGCACCGGATTCGGCAGCGTTACCGCGGCCACCGTGGTGCGCATATCGACCATCAGCTCAGTGTCCCTTCATGGCATCCGCCCCGACCAGATCCTCGGGCAGCTGCTCCGACATCGGCCCACCGGACCCGGTCAGCCGCGAAAACCGGTCCCTCGACGCACGACCGCACGAACCGACTGCATCCATCAGCGCCACGGACCGGCAGGACGCACGTCATGCACACCTCCGATCCCGCACGCCATAGCCTCCTCGACCGCCACCTGCGCGGGAATGCCGTGCAAGCCGAGCCGCGTCGCCGACGGCCTGCAACATCGCCATGGGTCCACAGGCGTAGATCGCTCTCGCCCCGATCCGCGCGATGGCCGCAGGGAGCGCGTCCGTCACCCGCCCGCGAAGGCCGGCGGAGCCGTCGTCGGTGGTCACGATCATGTCACCGACGACGCGCCACGCCACCGGTTGTCCGAACAACCGGTTCGCGGTGGATGCGCCGATGACCATCACCACTCGGCAGCCGAGGGCAGTCAGCCGTTCGGCCGAGCGGGATGAGCGGCGCGGTCCCGCAGCCACCGCCCACGAGCACGACCGGCCGCGGGGTCGTCGGGCAGGAGGAAGGGGTTCCCTAGCGGGCCGACGAGATCCAGCCGGGCACCGGTCTGGCTGGCGGCACAACACCAGCGGTACCCGCACCCTGCTCCGCCACGACGAACTGGACTGTGCCCTCACCGGGCGTCGCTCCGCGCAAGGCGAACGCTCGGCGCAGCACGAGGGCCGACTCCTCGCCGCCCGCAGCGACGGCCACGAAATGTCCCGCACGAAGCCCGCGGCCACGGCGGGCGCGACAACGGTGAACTCGACATACCCGCCCACCGGCTCGACGGAGAGAATCTTGCCGACCTCTGTACCGGCGCGAACTGGCTCACTGGCCACCTCGCTCGCGAAGTGAGCTCATCTCGCCCGATCCGCGCCAGGACGCCAGATCAGCGTGCAGAGTCCTGCAGCGAGCGAACGCCCACCTCGCCGCGAATCAGCTCCTCGATGCCCTGCACCGCAGCTGCGGCCGCCTGCACGGTAGTCAGGCAGGAATGCCAGCGGCAACGGCAGCGGTACGGATCTCGTAGCCGTCTACGCGCGGCCCCGAGTTGCCCGCGCAGCCCCATGGAGTGTTGAGGACCGGGTCCACACTCCCCGCCAAGATCTCCTCCACGACATTGCCCGGGCCATCGGAGAACTTGCCGACGATCTGGGCACGGACCCCGTTGCGTCGCAAGACTCGTGCCGTGCCCACGGTTGCCAGCACCCGGAAGCCGAGATCGGACAGGCGCTTGACCGGGAAGATCAGCGGCCCGCTTGTCCCGGTTGGCGACCGACACGAACACCGTGCCTTTCACGTCGGCAGCGGTCCGTAGGCCGCCGCCTGGCGACTTCGCGAACGCGGTGCCGAACGCCGCGTCGAAGCCCATGACCTCGCCGGTCGACTTCATCTCCGGCCCGAGCAAGGAGTCGACGCGCGTGCCGTCGGGGCCGCGGAAGCGGTGGAACGGCAGCACCGCCTCCTTGACCGCGATCGGCGCGTCGAGCGGCAAGTCGCCGCCGTCGCCGCTCTGCGGGAGCAAACCCTCAGCGCGCAACTGCGCGATCGTTTCGCCGAGCATGATCCGGGCGGCCGCCTTCGCCAGCGGCACCGCGGTTGCCTTCGACACGAACGGCACGGTCCGGCTGGCGCCGCGGATTGGCCTCGAGCACGTACAGCACGTCGCCGGTGAGCGCGTATTGCACGTTGAGCAGCCCGCGGACGCCGACGCCGCAGCGATGGCCATGCGTCGAGGCGCCGGACGCGCAGCGATGTCCCGCGCCCCAGCGTGATCGGCGGCAGCGCGCACGCCGAGTCGCCGGAATGGATCCCGGCCTCCTCGATGTGCTCCATCACGCCGCCGAGGTACACGGCTCGCGCGCCGTCGAACAGCGCGTCGACGTCGATCTCGATCGCGTCGTCGAGGAACCGGTCGACGAGGACCGGGACGATCCGGGCTCACCTCGGTGGCCCGCGCGATGTACGCGGCGAGCATCGTCCTCGTCGTAGACGATCTCCATGCCGCGCCCGCCGAGGACGTACGACGGGCGCACCAGCACCGGGTAGCCGATCCGAATCGGCCACCGCCTTCGCCTCCTCGAACGACGTCGCGGTGCCGTGCGCGCGGCTGACGGCAGACCGGCAGCCTCGAGCACGCTCGCCGAACGCGCCGCGATCCTCGGCCAGGTCGATCGCCTCCGGCTGGGTGCCGACGACGGGCACGCCCGGAGTCCGTCAGCCGCTGCGGCGAGCCCGAGCGGCGTCTGCCCGCCGAGGCGTGCACGATGACTCCGGCAACTCGGCCGGACTCTCGCTCGGCGTGGACGACCTCGAGGACGTCCTCGAAGGTGAGCGGCTCGAAGTACAGCCGGTCGGCGGTGTCGTAGTCGGTCGAGACCGTCTCCGGGTTGCAGTTGACCATCACGGTCTCGTAGCCCGCGCTCGCGCAGGGCCATGACCGCGTGCACGCAGGAGTAGTCGAACTCGATGCCCTGGCCGATCCGGTTCGGACCGCTGCCGAGGATGATCACCTTCGGCCGCGTACGGCTGCGGCGCGACTCCGACCTCGGTTTCCTCGTCGTAGGCACGAGTAGTGGTACGGCGTGAGCGCGGCGAACTCGGCGGCGCAGGTGTCGACCGTCTTGTAGACCGGGCGGATTCCGGCGCGCCAGCGCAACAGCGCGCACCCCGTCCTCGCCGGCCAGCTCCGGCCGCAGCGCGGCGAGCTGCGCGGTCCGACAAGCCGTGCCGTTTCGCCTTGCGCAGCAGGGCCGGCGTGAGGGCAGGCGCGCGCGACGAGTTCCGCCCGGAGCTCTACCAGCTGGGCGATCTGGTCGACGAACCACGGGTCGATATGCGATAGCCGAGACACCCGCTCGACGCTCCAGCCCGCGCGCAGCGGCCTGCTCGACCCGGTAGATCCGGCCATCGGTGGGCACCCGCACCGCATCGGCCAGGTCCCGCTCGTCGAGCTCCGGGTCGGCTCGGTCCAGAATCCCGCGTCGGATGTCTCCAGTCGAGCGCAGCGCCTTGCCCAGCGCCTCGGTGAAGTTACGCCCGATGGCCATCGACCTCGCCGACGCTCTTCATCGTGCGTCGTGAGCACCGGATCGGCGCCGGGAACTTCTCGAACGCGAACCGCGGCACCTTGACCACGACGTAGTCGAGCGTCGGCTCGAACGCACGCCGGCGTCTCGCGGGTGATGTCGTTCAGGATCTCGTCGAGGGTGTAGCCGACCGCGAGCTTCGCCGCGATCTTGGCGATCGGGAAGCCGGTCGCCTTCGACGCGAGCGCGCTCGATCGCGACACGCGCGGGTTCATCTCGATCACGACCATTCGACCGTCGGCCGGATTGACCGCGAACTGGATGTTGCAGCCGCCGGTCTCGACGCCGACCGCCCGCAGCACCGCGATGCCGACATCGCGCATGTGCTGGAACTCTCGATCGGTGAGCGTCATCGCCGGCGCGACCGTGATCGAGTCGCCGGTGTGCACGCCCATCGGATCGACGTTCTCGATCGAGCAGACCACGACGACGTTGTCGGTCGCGGTCCCGCATCAGCTCGAGCTCGAACTCCTTCCAGCCGAACACCGACTCCTCGACCAGCACCTCGTGGATGGGGCTCGCCGCCAGACCGCGCAGCACGATCGTGCGCACCTCGTCGACGTCCGACGCCGAGGCCGGAGCCCAGACCGCCCATCGTGTAGCTCGGCCGGACGACGACCCGTATTGCCGACCGTCGCGGCGAAATCCATCGCCTCGTCGAGCGTGTGGCAAACCAGCGACGCCGGGACCTCCGCCCCCACGCCGCGCACGATGTCCTTGAACCGCTGGCGATCCTCCCCCGCTGGATCGCCTCGACGTCCGCACCGATCAGCTCGACCCCATACCGGGCCAGCACTCCGCTGCGATCCAGGTCAACCGCCAGGTTCAACGCGGTCTGCCCGCCCAACGTCGCCAGTAGTGCGTCCGGGCGCTTCGGCGGCAATGACCCGTTCGACGAAGTCGGCCGTCAATGGCTCGATGTAGGTGGCGTCGGCGAATTCGGGATCGGTCATGATCGTCGCCGGATTGGAGTTGACCAGGACTCACCCGAAATCCCTCGGCCCGCAACACTCGGCAGGCCTGGGTGCCCGAGTAGTCGAACTCGCAGGCCTGTCCGATGACGATCGGCCCTGATCCGATCACCAGAATGTGGCTGATGTCCGCCCGTCTCGGCATCAGGCGGTCCTCAGCTCGCGGCGATGCGGCACTGTCGCTGGTCGCTCCGGTCCTCGCTGCTGACGCTCGCGCGATCCTACTGCTGTCGCCTTCCCGCCTGTCGGCTCCGCTCACCGTCCTCGCGCTGACGCTCGCTGCGATCCTCACTCGCTGTCGCCTTCCAACAACACTGGTCGGCTCCGCGCTCGCTCCGGTCCTCGCTCGCTGACGCTCGCTGCGATCCTCACTCGCTGTCGCCTTCCAACAACACTGGTCGGCTCCGCGCTCGCTCGGTCCTCGCTCGCTGACGCTCGCTGCGATCCTCACTCGCTGTCGCCTTCCAACAACTCGGCGAAGCGATCGAAGAGGTAGCCCGCGTCGTGGGGACCCGCCGCGGCCTCGGGGTGGTACTGGACGCTGAATGCGGGCAGCTCCAGCCCGCGTAACCCCTCCACTACGCCGTCGTTCAGCGCGACATGACTGACCTCGACCTCGCCGAAGTCCGTCGATGTCCGGCGGTCGATCGGTGCGTCCACAGCAAAGCCGTGATTGTGCGCGGTGATCTCGACCTCGCCAGTCGCCTCGGTCGAGCACCGGCTGGTTGATGCCGCGGTGCCCGTAGCTGAGCTTGTAGGTTCCGAAACCGAACGCCCGGCCGAGGACTTGATGGCCGAAGCAGATGCCAAACGCCGGAAGGCCACCGTCCAGCAATTGCCGAACCGTGGCCACCGCGACGTCAGCGGTGGCCGGGTCGCCCGGGCCGTTGGCGAGAACACCGCATCGGCGCCGGTGGCCTGTACCTCCGACGCGCTCGATGTCGAAGGCAGCACATGTGTGGTGATGCCCCGCTCGGCCATGCGATGCGGTGTCATCGTCTTGATTCCGTAGTCGAGGGCCGCGACGGTGAACCGGTGCACGCCGATGGCCGGGACGCGAGTACGCCTGCGGCGTCGTCACCTCAGCGGAGAGATCGGCGCCACGCATGGGCGGGCACGCGCGTACCCGTTCCAGGACCTCGTCCGGGTTGGTGGTCACGGACGACACCCGCACCGCATCGCGCCCCGGGCGCGGAGATGGCGGGTGATCGCACGAGTGTCGACGCCGCTGATGCCGACAATCCCCTGCGTGTCGAGTTCCTCCGCCAAGCTGCGACGGGCGTCGCCACGACGATGGCCTGCGAGCTGGATCGCGCACCACGTAGCCGGCGACCCAGATGCGGCGCGATTCGGGGTCTTCGTCGTTGACGCCGGTATTGCCGATGTGCGGCGCCGTCTGCACGACGACCTGCCGGTGATAGGACGGATCGGTCAGCGTCTCCTGGTATCCGGTCATCCCGGTGGCGAACGGCCTCGCCGAACGCCTGCGCGCGCTCCGTAGGCCTCCCATGGAATGTCCGGCCGTCCTCAAGACGAAGGATCGCTTCGGTCATGAGGAGCCGTCCTCCGCGAGCATCGTAGGAGCACCGCAGCGAGCGTTAGCGAGCGAGGCGGACCGGAGCCAGCGGAGGACGACGACAGGGTCACGGTGAGGCCGGCCCCCTGAGCAGCACACAACAGGGAGCGCACGGAGGCCGGCGGGCAGTCATGAGCGGGCACCGATCACGACGACGCCACAGGGGCGAAGTGGTCGGTGCGCGCGAGTCACTGTCACGCGTGCACCAGACCGGCGATCGCCCGCAACCATTCCGGGTAGCGGCGCTCGTCGTCGGCCCGGAATCCGGTGTCCAGCACCCAGTCGCCGAGCTGCCAGCGCACGACAAGCAGGCCTCCTGCACCGACGACCTTGCCGGCCAGCGCCGGGGCCAGCCGACCTTCGATGATCGAGGCCGCAGGTACGTAGATCACCGAGTCGCCGACGCGGTCGATCACCAGTCCGGGCGGGAACAGCGTGGCTGTCGCCGCCGCCCGCCGCCCGAGACCATGGACGACGATCCGGTCCTGCCAGCTCCGCGAAGACGCCGTCCCCACGTATAGTCCGGTCTCTCCCTCGATGATCGGGCAGCCCAATTCGGCGGCCGGCTCCGGCAACGGTCCGAGCCCGCGCTGCCGGACCGCCCGATGGCGCCAGCCAACCCGCATCCCCCACAGCGCCCCGGCCAGAACGGCCAGGCACAACCAGCACGAGCAAGAGCCGGATCACGCCGGCACCGCCTCGACCACGGCGCCGTCCCGAGACGTCAGCCGGCCGCGCAGCACGGTGGCGATGACGCGGCCGGGGAGGGTGCGTCCGGCGTATGGGGTGTTGCGGGACTTCGACACCAGCGCGGCCGGCGAGACCGTCCACCGGATCGTCGGGTCGACGACGACCAGGTTCGCCGGCTCGCCGATGGCGATGGGTCGCCCGTGCTCGGCCAGCGCGCCGATCCGGGCCGGAGCGACGCTCATCCGGTCGGCGACGCCGCGCCAGTCGAGCAGACCTGGCTCCACCATCGCTTCGATGACTATGGCAAGCGCCGTCTGCAGTCCGAGCATGCCGGGCGATGCCGCGCCCCACTCGGTCTCCTTGTCCTCGATGGAGTGCGGCGCGTGGTCGGTGGCGACGCAGTCGACGGTGCCATCGGCCAGTCCGGCGCGGAGCGCCGCGACGTCGGCAGCGGTGCGCAATGGGGGTTGGACCTGAACACCGGGTCGTAGCTCTCCGCCAGCTCGTCGGTCAACGACAGATGGTGCGGTGTGACCTCGGCGGTGACCGCCCAGCCCTTGCCCTTGGCCCAGCGCAACAACTCCACCGATCCGGCCGTGGATACGTGGCAGACGTGCAGCCGAGATCCGACATGCCCGGCGAGCAGCGCGTCCCGGGCCACGATCGCCTCCTCGGCCACGGCGGGCCACCCACCGAGGCCCAATCGGCCGGAGACGACGCCCTCGTTCATCTGCGCGCCAACAGTCAGCTGGGGATCCTCGGCGTGCTGCGCGATGATCCGTCGAACGCTCGCACGTACTCCAACGCACGGCGCATGAGCGCGGAGTCGGCCACGCAAGCCCCATCGTCGCTGAACATCCGCACCCGCGCCGGCGAATCCGCCATCGCGCCGAGCTCAGCCAGCTGCGTCCCCGCCCGACCCGCGGTCACTGCTCTGATCGGCTGCACGTCGACCAATCCGGTCTGGCGGCCGAGTCGCCACACCTGTTCCACGACCCCGGCCGTGTCCGCACACGGCTCGGTGTTCGGCATCGCGAACACCGCCGTATATCCGCCCAGCGCGGCCGCCGTGGAACCGGTCTGCACGGTCTCGGCATCTTCTCGGCCGGGCTCGCGCAGATGTGTGTGCAGGTCGACCAGGCCCGGCAGCAGCACGGCACCCTTGCCGTCAACGACCTCGTCCGCCGCGGTCGGCCGCAGTGATCCGACCTGCGCGATTACGCCGTTCTCGATCCGCACATCGAGCGGTGCGTCCCCGTATGGCCGCACGTTGCGCAGCAGGAGCGGGTTCATGACCGTCCGTTCGTCGGGCGAATGTGCGGATTACTCACCGAGCCGCTCCTATCCTCCGAGGAGGAGGTAGAGCACGGCCATCCGGACGCTGACCCCATTGGTGACCTGTTCGACGATGGTCGAGCGTTTGGGGTCGTCCGCCACTTCGGCGGCGATCTCCATCCCCGGTTCATCGGCCCGGGATGCATGACGATCGCGTTGTCACCCAGCATCGCCATGCGGCGCGCGTCGAGGCCGTATCGGCGCGAGTACTCCCGCGCCGATGGGAAGAATCCGCCGGCCATGCGTTCCCGCTGGACGCGCAGCATCATCACGCACATCGCTGTCGGCGAGAACGGAGTCGAGTTCGAAGACGCATGCCACCGGCCAGTTCTCCACGCCGCGCGGCACGAGAGTGGGCGGGGGCGACCAGAGGTGACCCGGGCGCCAGGCGTCGTCAGCAGCGCAACGTTGGACCGCGCGACCCGGGAGTGCAATACATCCCCGACGATGGCCACCCGCAGGCCGTCAGATCACCCGTGGCGCCCCGGAGCCGGCGCCGAATGGTGAACGCATCGAGCAGCGCCTGGGTCGGATGCTCGTGGGTGCCGTCACCCGCGTTGACCACGCTGCCCTGTACCCAGGTCGCCAGCCGATGGGCGGCACCGGAGTAGGAATGGCGGATGACCACGGCGTCTGCGCCCATCGCTTCGAGCGTCAGGGCTGTGTCCTTGAGTGATTCGCCCTTCGACACGCTCGAGCCTTTGGCCGCGAAGTTGACGGACGTCCGCGGACAGCCGTTTGGCCGCCAGTTCGAACGACGTCCGGGTGCGAGTCGAGTCCTCGTAGAACAGATTCACGACCGTCCGACCCCGCAGCGGCGGAAGCTTCTTGACCTCTCGCCCGGACAGCGCACGATCCAGATGCTCCGCCGTATCCAAGATCAGCAGAGCATCCTCTCGACCCAGGTCCGCTGCGGAGAGCAAGTGGCGGTTCATGCGGTACCTCCCGTGGCAGACGTCTCATCGGCGGGGACTCGGGGTTCATCGATGAATACGGCATCCCGTCCGTCGGTCTCGGTGAGCAGCACGCGCACCGACTGCCGGAGCGATGTCGGTAAGTTCTTGCCGACGTAGTCGGCCCGTATTGGTAACTCGCGGTGACCGCGATCCATCAGGACGGCGAGTTGGACCGCACGCGGGCGGCCGAGATCGCGCAGCGCGTCCAGCGCCGCGCGCACGGTCCGGCCCGAGAAGCAGACGTCGTCGACGAGAATGATCAGCCGGTCAGTGACGCGCACCGTCCGGCTCGACGGTCTCGACGAGCGGCCGAATCCCCGCAGCCGGAGATCGTCGCGATACAGCGTGATGTCCAGTCGGCCAACTGGAAGTCTGACGTTCTCGAAAAGGCCAATCCTGTCAGCCAATCGTGCCGCGAGCGGCACTCCCGAGTCGGTATCCCGATAAGCGCAACGTCGGCGCCGCCATCGGTCTTTCGAGGATCGGTGGTGTGCCATCCGGTCGATGACACGAGTAACATCCGCCGCCATGAGAATGGGTGCCGCAGCACTCCGCGCAGCTTCGGTCAAGCTCTGGACCTCCTTGATCCGCCTCACTGGACGGGCCCTTAAAGGATGTCGACGACGCTCACCCCTAGCAGCGTGCACTCGCAGATGGTTGTTGACGCACCGATCACGGCGGGTTACCGTCCCGGATAACATGGACGCGAGGCATTTGACATGAACGGGGATGCTTTCAGTGAGCGGTAACAACGGTCACGAATCGGGCGATAGTCGCGATTACGCGCGCGCCCTCGGGAGCAAGTTGCGCGCCATCCGCGCGCAACAGCACCTGTCGCTGCATGGTGTCGAACGCAAGTCCGGTGGCCGATGGAAAGCCGTGGTCGTCGGCTCGTACGAGCGCGGCGACCGGGCAGTGTCGGTTCAGCGACTCGCGGAGCTGGCGGAGTTCTACGGCGTGCCGGTGGGCGAACTGCTCCCGGACGAGCAGCCACCCATGTCGACCGCTCCCGGGGCTGTCGAAGATCGTGCTGAACCTGGAGCGGTTGCAGACGATGCAGCATGAGGAGATCGCACCGCTGGCAAGGTTTGCCGCCTGCGATCCAGCGCCGGCGGGGAGACTATGGCAACCGCGTCCTGTCGATCCGCTCGGAGGACTTGCGGTCACTGTCCATCATCTATGACACGTCTGAGCAGGGCCTCGACCGAGCAGCTCGTCCGGTGGCAGGTGCTTACCCCGGAGTCGTTGATCCTCGACGGCGAGCCGTAAGCGTCCACCCGACGAAACGCTGCGCGTTTCGCGCGGACTGCCGGACAACCCGACAACCGCGCCCGCCGCAAGATCGGTGAGCGCGTGGCGCTAGCTCGCAGCTATGGTCGAGGTCGGTCCCGCAGCACTCGAGCGAGAACGCCGTTGACGAAGCGAGGCGACTCGTCCGTGGACAAGAGCTTGGCCAGTTCGACCGCTTCGTCGATGACGACCGGCGTCCGGAACGTCGGCGCGCCACAGGAGCTCATACAGGCCGACCCGCAGAATGGCCCGGTCGACGCCCGGCATCCGGGCGATCGTCCAGCCTTCGGCATAGCTGGCCAGGATCTCATCGATGCGCATCCCGGTGCTCGGACGCACCTTCGACCACCGCGACCGTGTAGTCGTTGACCGGCGGCTGCGCGAGCGCTACTCGCTCAGCCACCGTCGCGATCGAGGTCGGTGCCCCGCAGATCGGCTTCGTAGAGCAAGTCGACCGCTCGATTGCGGGCCTTTGCTGCGCGCGCCTCACATCAGCTGCTGACCCGGCCGAGGTAGCGGCCGTCCCGTGTGTCGACCTTGACCTTCTCGCCGGTGCTGACGAACAGCGGGACCTGAATCTCCGCGCCGGTCTCCAGAGTGGCGGGTTTGGTTCCGCCGGTGGACCGATCGCCCTGCACTCCCGGGTCGGTATGCGAGATGACGAGCTCGACGCTCGTCGGCAGCTCCACGTACAACGGCGTGCCGTCGTGAACAGCCACGACCGCCTCGGCGTTGTCGAGCAGATAGTTCGCGCCGTCGCCCACGGTGGCGGCCGGCACGTGCACCTGGTCGTAGGTGGCGCTGTCCATGAAGACGAAGTCGGTGCCTTCTCGGTACAGGTAGGTCATGCCGCGCTTGTCGACCGTGGCCGTCTCCACCTTGGTACCGGCGTTGAACGTCCGATCCACGACCTTGCCGGACAGCACGTTCTTCAAGCGTGGTGCGGACGAAGGCGCCGCCCTTGCCCGGCTTCACATGCTGAAATTCCACGACCGTCCACAGCTGGCCCGTCGAGATTGAGCACCAGGCCGTTCTTCAGGTCGTTCGTGGTCGCCACGGAGCGGTCACATCTCCTTGCTCGAGGGGTCGCCTACGGGCCCGACGCGGGGCCCGCTTCGATCCTACCGAGGCCGCGGTTCGGACCAGCCCGATCAGGCGACCCCAGCCGCGCACCGGATCAACGGTCCAGCGTCGTCGACGCGAGCCACGACAGGGCTAGGACATAGCCCTCGACGCCCAGACCGACGATCACGCCGCTGGCGACCGCCGAGATGTAGGAATGGTGCCGGAACTCCTCGCGCGCATGCACGTTGGTGATGTGCACTTCCACCAGCGGCGCGGTCCGGGCCGCGCACGCGTCGCGCAAGGCTACCGAGGTGTGGGTGAGCGCGCCCGCGTTGAGCACCACCGGCACCCCGTGTCAGCCGCCTCGTGCAGCCAGCGCGAGCAGCTCGGCTTCGCTGTCGGTCTGGCGCACCTGCACGGCGAGCCCCAGCTCAGCCCCGCCGCGAACGCATAACGCCGCGAGTTCCGGGTACGTCGTCCGGCCGTAGACCTCGGGCTCGCGTGCCCCGAGCCGGCCCAGGTTAGGGCTCGTTCAGGACGAGGACACGGCGGTCACCCTCAGTCATCTGCTACCTCCGAGTACGCAGCCACGAGGACCGCTGGGTCTGGGTCGTCCACGACCACCGGCCGGAGCGAGCCCGTCCAGGACGACGAACCGTAGCCGCGTGCCGCGAGCTTTCTTGTCCACCCGCATCGTCTCGAGCAGGGCCGGGAAGGCGTCCGCCCGGTAGGTCGTGGGCAGGCCCAGCGCGCCGAGGACGGCCCCGTGGCGGTCGGCCGTGGCGTCGTCGAGTCGGCAGAGCACCCGGCCGAGGGCAGCCGCGTACACCAGCCCGACGGAAACCGCGGCTCCGTGCCGCCACCGATATCGCTCCGCGCGCTCGATGGCGTGCCCCAGGGTGTGGCCAGTAGTTGAGGATCTGGCGCAGACCGTGCTCGGTGAAGTCCGACGCAACCACATCGACCTTGACCCGGACCGAGCGTTCGATCAGCTCCCGCTCCGCTCGATGACCCGGGATCGCCGCCGCCGCGGGGTCGGCCTCGATCAAGTCGAGGAGCACTGGATCGGCGATGAAGCCGCACTTGACCACCTCGGCGAGTCCAGTCACGTAGTCGCTTCCGCGGCAGGGTGGCCAGCGCAGCAAGGTCGCAGAGGAACGCCCGCGGGCGAATGGAACGCGCCGACCAGGTTCTTGCCGTGATCGGTGTTGATCCCGGTCTTGCCACCAACCGCGGCGTCGACCATGCCGGCAGAGTGTCGTCGGCACCTGCACGACGCGCACCCCCGCAGCCACGACGCTGCCACCCACCCGGCCAGATCTGTGGTCGCGCCGCCGCCCAGGCCGACGATCACGTCGGAGCGGGTAAAGCCGATCTTCCCAGGACATCCCAGCAGTACCCGGCGACCGGCAACGTCTTGGCGTCCTCGCCATCCGGCACTTCGACGGTGTGCGCCGCGTAGCCCTGCCCGAGCAGATCCTCGCGCGACCGAGTCAGCGGTCGCCCGCAGCACCCCGGATGGATGATCGCCACCCGCAACGCGCCGTCGAGAAGCGGCGGCAACTCCCCTAACAGCCCGGTTCCGACGACAACGTCGTAGGGCGCCGTCCCCGGCACCCGGATCCGGGTCACGGCGTCATTCATTGGCCGGGGCTTCCTTCACCTGAGCCAGATCGTCCAGCAAGCGGCAGATGACGTCTGCAACCCGGCCGGTGCTTCGCCGCTCGGTGTCGACGATCAAGGTCGCCAGGGAGCGATAGACGGGCTCGCGGGCCGCCGCGAGCTCCGCCAGCCGTTCGCCCGGGTCGTCGGCCAGCAGCGGCCGGCCCGCTCCGGTGCCGACCCGGTTGGCCAACGTCGCGAGTTGGGTGTGCAGCAGGACCACCGGAATGCCGCTGGCTACGATGGCCTGCCTCGTCGATTCGGTGAGCATCCGCCCCACCCCCAGCGCCAGGACGCCGGAGAACGCGGTGAGCGCGTCGGCTACGACGCTCGCCTCCAGCTGCCGAAACGCTGGCTCGCCGTCTTCGGCGAAGATGCGCGGGATCGTGCGCCCGGCTCGGATCTCGATCATCGAATCGGAGTCCGCGAACTGGATACCGAGCCGCTCCGCGACCCTCCGGCCCACGCTGCTCTTTCCGGTGCCGGGCAGGCCGATCCAGCAGCGACTTTCGGCGGCACGGTCAGCTCGCCGGATCCGCCGTTGCTGACAGCCCCCGATCGGCCAGCCGCTTCAGGTAACCGGCCAGGTTTCGGCGCGTTTCCTCGACCGAATCGCCGCCGAACTTCTCGAGGACGGCATCGGCGACGACCAAGGCCACCATTGCCTCAGCCACTACCCCGGCGGCGGGCACGGCGCACACGTCCGGACCGCTGGTTGATCGCCACGGCGGCTTCGACCCGAGGCCGTGTCCACGGTCGCGAGGGCCCGAGGCACGGTGGAGATCGGTTTCATGGCGGCCCGGACGCGCAGCACCTCGCCCGTCGTCATTCCGCCCTCGGTGCCGCCGGACCGGCCGGTGACCCGGCGTATCGCGCCGTCCGCCCGCACGATCTCGTCGTGGGCCTGCGAGCCCCGCATCCGGGCCAGCTCGAACCCGTCGCCGACCTCGACTCCTTTGATGGCCTGGATGCTCATGAGGGCACCGGCCAGCCGGGCATCGAGGCGTCGGTCGCCCTGGACATGGCTGCCCAAGCCCGGCGGCAGACCGTAGACGAGGACCTCGACGACTCCGCCGAGCGTGTCACCGGCCTTCCGGGTCGCATCGATCTCGGCCACCATGGCGGCGCTCGCCGTCTCGTCCGCGCAGCGCACCGGAGAGGCGTCGACGCGCCGTTCGTCGCCGGGAGCCGGGACGATGCCGGCAGGCGCGCTGACCCCGCCGATGGCCACGACATGGCTCAGCACTTCGGCTCCGACGACCTGCCTGAGGAACGCCCGAGCGACGGCACCCAGAGCCACCCGCGCCGCGGTCTCCCGCGCGCTCGCGCGCTCCAGCACCGGGCGGGCGTCGGCAACGTCGTACTTCTGCATCCCGGCGAGATCGGCGTGTCCGGGGCGGGGTCGGGTCAGCGGCGCGTTGCGCGCCTGTTCAGCGAGGACGGCCGGATCGACCGGATCGAGCGGCCATGACCGTCTGCCATTTCGGCCACTCGGTGTTGCCGACCCGGACCGCGACCGGGCCGCCGAGTGTCTGTCCGTGGCGCACCCCGCCGGTCAGTTCCACCTCGTCGGCCTCGAAACTCATGCGCGCAGCCACGCCCATAACCAAGTCGCCGCCGGGCCAGGTCGTCGGCCAGATCGCGGGTCGTGACCTGCACACCGGCCGGCAGGCCGTCCAGGACCGCAACGAGCGCGGGGCCATGCGATTCGCCGGCGGTCAGGTAACGCAGCACGTCCGCCAGTCTCTCAGAACAGCGCGCTGCCGGCCGCGACGGTGAAGGCCCCAGCGATCAGCGCCGGCCCGAACGGAAGGCTGGTTCGCAGCGAGGCCCGCCCCGTCGCCACGAGCACAAGAGCGGCAACCGCGCCGACGACGAACCCGGCGAACAACCCGTAGGCGAGCTGCCCCCATCCCAGCCAACCGAGGTGCCCGCCGAGCAGTGCCCCGACCTTCACGTCGCCGAATCCGAGGCCGCCTCGGGCGGGGACCGCGGCAACGAACAGCGCACTGAAGGCCGTGCGCGGCGGCCAGCATCGCGCGCAGGAGGGCGCCACCGTCCGCGGTCGTGGCCGTGGCGGCGGCCAGCAGCACCGCGCCGATGACAGCAGCTGGCGACGACCAGCCGGTCCGGGAGCCGCCGGCGCTCGACGTCGACGACGACCAACACGGCGCAGGTCAGCGCCGAGGCATACGAACGCCGGCAACGGCGCCGCCCAGCCTGTGGCCAGCGCACCGAGCACCGCCAGGATCGCCGTGATCGCGATCGTCGCGCCGATCCGGGCTCCAGCGGCCGCTGGGCGTGCCACCAGCGAGGACGGTCACGGTCCGGCGCGGTACGGGTGAGCCCGGCCAGGTACGGCCCGGCGAGGACCGCGGCCATGATGGCAACGCCGACTGCCAGCGGTGTCCCGTCACTGCACGAGCTGTGAGCCTAGGGGTGCCGGAGCCCGCCCGGGACCGCCTGTGGACAGACGAAGATGAGTGGCGTGATCCCGCCCTTCGACGCCAGTCATTCCTCGCCGGCGGCGCCGCCACCCGGTTCGGCGGCGTCGACAAGCCCGGGCTCGATCTTGACGGCCGACCACTCTGGCTCACGTTCTCGATGCGGTCGCCGCAGCCCAGCGCAGAGTGGTCGTCAGGCCGCCACGGGCAGCACCTCGCGGAGTGCTGCTTTGCCGGGAATCACCGCCGGGCGGAGGTCCGGTCGCGGCCCTGGCGGCGCGGCATTGTGCACACGAGCGCGTCATCGGTTGTGGTGCTCGCCGCCGACCTGCCATGGATCGGTCCAGCCGTGGTTCGCCTGCTCGCCGGCCTCGAGGCCGGCAAGGTCGAGGCCGCCATCCTCGTCGACCGGAACGGCCGGCTCAATCCGTTGGCCGCGGCCTGGCGGCGTTCGACCTTGCTTGCGGCGCTGGCGCAGGGAGCCGCCCAGCGGTCGGGCCATGCGCCAACTGCTCGATGGGGTGCCCCTCGTGCTCATCACAGACGAGGACGGCTGGAGCCTGGACTGCGACACCCAGGCCGACCTCGACCGGGCCCGGACCTGGCTGGCCGCGGGTAGACGACCGGGAGGATCCTGGCTCGATGCCTGATGTTCTTGCCGACTGGGTCGCCGAGCTCGCGGCCGCCCTGGATCTCGATGCCGGAGCGGTCGATCCCACCCTGGTGCTGGATGTGGCGCGAGAGGCGGCCCACGGTGTCTCCCGACCGGCGGCCCCGCTCACGACGTTCCTGATCGGACTCTCGGCGGGTGGCCGAGGGGGCGACCGGGCGGCTGTTGAGCATGCCGCCGGCATCGCCCGGCGTCTCGCCACAGAACACGCACTGGCCACGCCGCCTCGGGCCGCCGACGGCTAGGCCACTGTCACTGCACGAGCTCGGCGCCGGCGTACAGGTTCAGGTGTCCGTTGCGTACCAGCCCGGCAAGCAGCAGGCCGTGGGTTCGGCACAGATCGACGGCCAGGCTCGACGGAGCGGACACCGCGATGATGCCGGCGGCACCCGCCGCGACCGATCTTCTGCACGATCTCGAACGACACCCGCCCACTGACGACGATCAGATGGTCGGTGAGCGGCAGCCGCCCGCTGAGCAGGGCCCAACCGACGATCTTGTCGACCGCGTTGTGCCGGCCGATGTCCTCGCGGACCGCGAGCACCGTGCCGTCCGCTCGGGCGGTGCGCCGCCGCGTGGACGCTTCCGGTTCGGGCGAACAGCCGCTGCTGTCCCCCGCATGGCGGCCGGCAGTTCGGCCAGCACCTCCGCGCTCACGTGGAAGCCGGGCGACGACGGCGCCGCGGTGGACCAGGAGGTCGAGGTCGATCAGGTCGGCGCTGCATACCCCACATGCCGACGAGGTGAGAAAGGCCCGCGGACGAGGCGGGACAACGTCTTCGCGGAGCCGGACGTCGATCCGATCGGTGTCGTCGTCACGACAGGAACGCAGCTCGATCACGTCGTCTGCGGCGCGGACCCTGACTCCGCGACCAGCCATCCCGCAGCGAGTTCCACATCGTGGCCCGGCGTACGCATGATCGCCGCGAGCGTCGGTCCGCCGTGGCAGCCGAGGACGAGCGGCGCCTCGACCGCGAGATCGTCCGGTCCCGGCGTCATGCGGCTGGCATCGACTCGAACAACCGCCCGCCGTGTGGTCATCACCGACATGCTGACCTCCGTGATCTCAGGGTAGGTGAGTCGACAGGGACAGCGCGGTGCGCATGGCCTCGACGGGCGCTGGCCGGTTGGTCATCAGCCGGACCTGCTCGGCCGCCTGATGCAACAGCATCACGTGGCCGCCGATCGCCAGGCCGCCGCTTCGGCGGATGCCTTCCGCCAACGCGGTCGGCCAGGGCTGATAGACAGCGTCGAGCAGCGTCACCCGCGCGGCCACGGCGCACGTGGCCAGCGGATCGGCCGCTCCGGCGGGCAGCGTCGAGATGATCAGGTCGACGGAGCGTAGGACGTCGACGGCGTCGAGGCGCGCGCACGTCGATCCGCACATCCCGCTCGTTCGGCCGTGGCCCGCAACTGCCCGGTCCGAGCCGGATCGCGTGCCAAGACCAGACAGCTCGCCATGCCCAACTCTCGCAGCGCCACGAGGCCAGCCGAGGCGGTCCCACCGGCGCCGAGCAACGCCACGGAGGACGGTGACACCTCACCCTCGGCGAGGGCGCCGAGGATGCCGGCGACGTCGGTGTTGTCCGCCCGCCAACTCCCCGATCCCATCGGCAGCAGTGTGTTCGCCGCGCCGGCTTGGGACGCGCGCTCCCCGCCGCCGCCGCCAGGTCGAGCGCCGCTCGCTTCAAGCGGCATCGTGCAGGAGAATCCAGCCCAGTCCGGTCCCGTGGCGGCTAGGACGGCGGGTAGTTCGGTGACCCCGCAGTCGATAGCGGCATACCGCCACCGGAGACCGAGCGCCTGGTAGGCGGCGTTGTGCAGCGCCGGGGAGAGCGAGTGGGCGATCGGCCGACCCTAGGACAGCCGCGCGAGTGACTTCCTGCCTTGCTCGCGGGCTCGGATGCGATCAGCCGCATCCCCAGTGGTTGGCCTGGCACCTCGCCACCGCCTTGGCGAAGTCGGTGTCGCTGGCGGTGAAGTACAGATGTGCCGGCGGCGTCGCCGTTCACGTAGTAGATCCAGTTACCACGAGCCGGATGGATCGCCGCGGACATCGCGGCCGAACCCGGGTTGCTGATCGGGGTCGGCGGGAGCCCCTTGTGGGTGTAGGTGTTGTACGGCGAGTTGACCTTTGCATAGTCCTGCTTGGACGGATCCAGGCCGGCCTTGATCGCACCGTAAAGCTCGACGCGTCAATCTGGAGCGGGTCGCCTGCGGCCAGCCGGTTGTAGATCACCCGACCGACCTTGGCCCGGTCGTCGGCGAACTTCGCCTCGCGCTCGATGATGGACGCGACGATCAACGCCTGGTAGGGCGAGGTGCCGAAGCGCCTTGGCCCCCACCGAGAATTGCGCGTCCCGGTCGGCGCGGGTGAACGCGGCGATCATCACCTGCAGCGCGTCCGCGGGCGACGAGCCGGGATCGAAGTTGTAGGTGGCTGGGAACAGAAATCCTTCAGCCGAGGTGATCGGCCCGCCGCCGGGCAAGGTGTACGCCGCGGGCAGTCCGAGATTGGCGATATCGCCGGCCGCGGCTTGCACCTGTGTCGTCGGCACGCCCAGGACGCCGGCCAGCTTGGCCACTGTGTCGCGCTCGGTCGTGCCCTCGGGCAGCGCCGACGCTGAGCGCCCGTCCGCGACGCAGGATCGAGCATCAGCGTGAGGGGCGCTGGCTGCCGACATGTGCGACCGCAGGGTGTAGATCCCGGGCTGGAGCAATCCGGAGTCGGCATTCTCCCGGGCGGCATGGATGAAAGCCCGGCCACTCCGTACTACCCCCGCCTTGGCCAGCGTCGCGCCGATTTGGGCTGCCGCTTCGCCGGAGTGCACTTCGACCCGCACCGTGCCCGTGCCGGATCCGGACCAGTCATCCGGCGCGAGCCGGCTCGTAACGAACGGTTTGACCACGAACCAGCCGGTCAGGCCTACCGCCGCCACGATGAGCGCAACGAGGACGATGAGCACCCGTCGGCCGCGGCGCTGGCGCCGCCGTCGGCGCTGCTCGGCTCGGTGCCGCTGAAGGACGGAATGCGAACCTTCCGCCGCGCGCAGCGTCGGGTAGCGCCTCGTAATAGGAGGCGAGGTAGTGGTCATGGTCGTCTTGACCGAACAGCAAGCCGTGTGGGTCGACTGTCTCGAGCGAGTCGCGATACTCGTGGCTCACCACGCGGCGGTACCTCCTCGACGCCCGGTCGGGCAATTATCGCTCCGGCAACTCACCAGCGGCTTTTCCGCCGGGCGGGAGTCCAGCCAGCGCTGCAGTAGCACGACGGCGGCCGCCTGATCCACGACCGCTCGCCTGGCCCTCCCTCGAACCCCGCGCTCGCCGAGCGTACGCGTTGCGGAGACCGTCGTGAGCCGTTCATCCACCAGCACGACGGAAATCTCAGGAACGTGTTGTCGTAATTCATCCGCATATGTCCGGGCTTGTTGGGCGGCTTGGCCCGCTCGTCCGGCCAATGTCACCGGGTCGCCAACGACAACCCCGACCGCCTCGTATTCGCCTACCAAGTCAGCGAGCTCGACCAGGTCACGCCCACCATCGGCATCGCGGGTGAGCGTGACCAGAGGCGTGGCGAGCACCCCGTGCCGGATCACTACGGGCGACACCGACCCGCACTGTGCCAACGTCCACGCCGAGCCACACGCCCCGCGGATATCTGAGGGCTCGGTCAGGCGTGATCGGCAAGATAGGCCCTCGCCGCGCGCAGCGCCTCGGGCAGGCGGGACGCGTCGCCGCCCGCTCCCTGCGCCACGTCCGGTTTGCCGCCACCGCGAGCGCCGATGATCGGGGCGAACACCTTGACGAGATCGCCCGCCCCGAGACCGATGGCCTGACCTCGCTCGTTCACCGCGGCGACGAACGCGACTGCGCCGTTGGAGCCGTCCGCCCGCGAGGCAAGCAACACGACTCCCGGATCGTTCGCCGGCAGCCGGCCGCGGACATCTTGCGCCAGCCCGCGCAGGTCGTTGCCCGCGACACCCGCCGGTGCTTCGGCCACCACAGCGCGAGCGCGCCCAATTTGCTCCGCAGCCGCCGCGAGCGGACCGGCGCTCGCAAGCACCTGGGCGACTCCGCAACGACGCTAGTTCCCGCTCGGCCGAGCGCAGCCGCTCGACCATGGCCGCCACCCGGTCAGGCAACTCGGCCGGCTTGGCCTTCAGGGTCTCGGTCAGCTGCGACACGATCGCCCGCTCCGTGGCGAGAAGCGCATTGCCTCCAGGCCGACATACGCCTCGACCCGGCGCACGCCAGATCCGATCGAAGACTCCCGATGATCGTTACGGTGCCGATCTGGGAGGCCCGCTCGACGTGCGTACCTCCGCACAGCTCGCGCGACCATGGTCCGCCTATCTCCACGACGCGCACGGTCTGGTCGTACGTCTCGCCGAACAGCGCCAGGGCGCCGATCTCTCGGGCCTGCTCGAGCGGCATATATCTCACCGCGACGGGGAGATCACGCCGCAACGCCTGATTGGACACATCCTCGATATCCGCCCGAGTGCGCGCGTCCAGCGCGTGTCCCCAGGCGAAGTCCAGGCGCAGATAGCCCGGACGGTTGAGCGAACCACTCTGCAGTGCGGTCGGACCGAGCACCTGACGCAGCGCGGCGTGCACGACGTGCGTACCTGAATGCGCCTGGCGGGCAGACGTGCGCCACTCCGGATCGACGGACGCCAACGCCTCCGCGCCGACCACGACCTCACCGGTCTCGACAACACCCCGGTGCACGATCAGGCCCTTCACGGGCTTTTGCACGTCCGTGACCTTGATCCGCGCGTCACCCGCGGTGATCACGCCCTGGTCTGCGGTCTGGCCACCGGATTCGGCGTAGAACGGGTGCGGTCGAGCACGACCTCGACCGTTTCGCCCTCGCGAGCAGCCGGCACCACCGAGACCGTCACGAATCAAGCCGCGCACCGTCGTCGGCGTCTCGATCTCGTCGTACCCGGTGAACGGCGTCTCCCCACCGCGCGCAGCTCACGCAGCACGGAATCGCTTCGACTCCCACCTTGCGTGCCTGCGCGTCGGCCTTGGCCCGGGCTCGCTGCTCCGCCATGAGCGCTCGGAACCCAGCCTCGTCGACCGACAGGCCCTGCTCCTGTGCCATTTCGAGCGTCAGGTCGATGGGGAACCCGTACGTGTCGATGCAGCTGGAACGCGGTCGATCCAGAGATCATCTTCTGATTGGCCGAGCGCAACTGGCTGACCGCGCTGTCGAAGATCGTGGTGCCGGAGGCGACGGTGCGCGCGAACGTCGTTCTCCTCGCCGTAGGCGATCATCGAGATCCGCTCGAACTCGTCGGCCAGCTCCGGATAGGACGGTGCCATGCACTCGAGGGCCACGGGCATCAGCAGTGGGAGCGCCGGCCGGTCATAGCCCAGCAGCCGCATCGACCGGATCGCTCGCCGCAGAATCCGGCGCAGGACGTAGCCGCGGCCCTCGTTCGAGGGCGTCACGCCGTCGCCGATGAGCATCAGGGCGCTGCGCACGTGGTCGGCGATGACCCGCAGCCGCACGATCGTCCGGATCGGACTGACTGGCGGCGTGTCCCGATTTCGCGCCGTAGCGCACCCGGTAGCCGCTGCCGCGGCGGTCCAGGATCGGACGGGTCTCGTCGATCTCGTAGAGGTTGTCTACGCCCTGCATCAGGGTTGCCATCCGCTCGAGACCGAGGCCGGTATCGATGTTCTTGGCCGGCAGCTCGGCGAGGATCTCGTAGTCGCCCTTCTTGGGCCCGGTCGACGCGCCCGCGTTCGTACTGCATGAAGACGAGGTTCCAGTACTCCAGGTAGCGGTCCTCGTCGACGGAGGGCCACCGTCCGGGCCGTACTCGGATCCGCGGTCGTAGAACAACTCGCTGCACGTGCCCGCCGGACCCGGGATACCCATGTCCCAGGTGTTGTCCTGTCTGCCGCGCCGCACGATCCGCTCGGCCGGCACGCCAATCTGATCGCGCCAGATCGCTGCGGCCTCGTCGTCGTCGAAGTACACGGTCGGCCAGATTCGCTCAGGGTCGAGTCCGTACCCACCGTCCTCGAGCGAGTTCGTCGACAGGTCCCACGCGAGCTGAATCGCGCCCGACTTGAAATAATCGCCGAAGCTGAAGTTCCCGCACATCTGGAAGAACGTTCCGTGCCGCGTGGTCTTGCCGACTTCCTCGATGTCCTGCGTGCGAATGCATTTCTGGACGCTCGTCGCGCGTCGCCAGGGCGGCTCGCAGCTGTCCCACGAAGTACGGGACGAACTGCACCATGCCGGCATTGACGAACAGCAGATTCGGATCCTCGTACGGCAGCGGAACGCTCGGCACGACGACGTGCCCGGCGGCTTCGAAGTGCGCGAGAAACCGTCGGCGGATCTCAGCGGATCTCATGTCGGCTCCCGCTGCCCCAGGTCGCCGTCGAGCCCGGCGCCCGCCCGCAGCGTGGCCTCGCGTTGCTGCATCGCGGTCCGGACATCGGCCGCGAAGTCGCTCAGCGAATCGGCGATCTCGTCGACCCCCGCCGCGAAGCTGGCCGCGATACCGGATGGCCGCATTCGTTCCGCGATCCGGCTGAGCTTGCGAACCACCAGGGCGCCGATGGTCACCCCATGCTCAGCCAGAACAGGCGTCGAATCACCGCGCCCTCCTTGGCGCACGGTGGCGTCGCCGGACCTCACGCATGATCTCGGCATCACGCCGGTCCCGGACCGTCTTGCGCACGCCATAGGAAAACGCGGCGACCTTGATGAGCGGGCTGCCGACCGCGCTGGTGACGATCGATGTCAGCGCCGCCGCATTGCTGGTCATGTTGTTCACACCCCTGGTAATGCCGCCGACCTCGTCGAGTTGCGAGTTCACACCGTTGAGGGTGATCTGCGCTCCCGCGAGGAGGGAACAGTGCCCTCGCGGGTCTGGCGGATCGTCAAGGTTGCCTCGTCAGGGTGTGCCTGAGCTTGAACAGCGGGACGGCCAGGAGGAGGACGAGCAATACGAATCGCACCGGCCGCGATGAGCGCCGCGATTTCCCCACCGGACACCGGTGATCCTCCTTCAGATGCTGCTGCTACCGAGCGAAACGCTGCGACCCTACTCGCTGACTCAGTCCCGGCTTCTCGGCCTGATTCGGCCGGCTCGCAGCGCCGCGCACCGCGGCTCGGAGCGCGGCGACGCGCTCGACCAACTCACTCTCGGCACCGCGTCGCGCCGGGTGGTAATAGTCCCGTCCGACAAGCCCGTCGGGCGGGTATTGCTGGCTGACAACGCCTTCCGGCGCCTCGTGCGGGTAGCGGTAGCGCTGGGCGTGGCCCAGCCGAGCGGCACCGGGATAGCCGCCGTCGCGCAGCGCAGGGGGTACTGGGCCGGCTCGTCCAGCGCGGACATCCCCTTGCGCCGCGTTGATGGCCGCAACGACGGCGTTCGACTTGGGCGCAAGCGCCAGATGGATCGTTGCCTGAGCAAGGTTGATCCGGGCCTCGGCAGCTCCGATGAGCGCGACCGCCTGCGCGGCTGCCGATGCGGCGAGCAGGGCGGTCGGGTCGGCCAGCCCGATGTCCTCGCTGGCGTGCACGACGAGGCGTCGCGCGATGAAGCGCGGATCTTCGCCGGCCTCGATCATCCGGAGCCAGGTAGTGCAGGGCGGCGTCGACATCCGATCCACGAATCGACTTGATGAATGCGCTGATCACGTCATAGTGCTGGTCACCGTCGCGGTCGTACCGGACCGCAGCCACGTCGACGGCCTGCTCGAGTGTGACCAAGTCGATGCGGTCCTGCCGGCCGCGAGAGCACTCCCGGCCGCGGCCTCCAGCGCGTTCAATGCCCGTCGGGCGTCACCGTCGGACGTGCGCACGAGGTGAGATCTGGCATCCGCATCGAGGGTGACCGCGCCGCCGAGCCCACGCTCGTCGGACAGCGCCCGATCGATCACTTGTTCGATCTCACCGCCGGAGAGCGGCTGCAGGGTGAGCAGCAGGCTGCGTGACATGAGCGGCGAGACGATCGAGAAGAACGGATTCTCGGTCGTGGCGGCGACCAGGGTGACCGTGCGGGCCTCGACCGCACCGAGCAACGAATCCTGTTGCGTCTTGGAGAACCGGTGGATCTCATCGATGAACAGCACAGTCAGCCGCCCGGAGGCGCGCAGGTCAACCTGGGCCTGCTCGATGACCGCGCGAACGTCGCGCACGCCGGAGTTGAGCGCTGACATCTGCACGAACCGACGGTTCGTGGCCGAGGACACGATTCGGGCAAGCGTCGTCTTGCCGCCGCCGGGCGGGCCGAACAGGATCAGCGACATCGGTGAGTCGCCCTCGACCAGGCGGCGCAAGCGGCGAACCCGCCTCGAGCAAATGTCTCTGGCCGATCACCTCGTCCAGAGACCGCGGACGCATCCGGAGCAGCCAATGGCGCGTTCGCGTCTTCAAAGTCCGGGGCGCTCGCCGCGACACCCGCCGGCGGGTCGAACAGGGTCGGGCCTGACACACCGTCAGCCTATGCCGAGCTACCGACCGGCCGGCCGCGCGGCGACGCACTCCCCGTCGGGCCGGCCTGGCTGGTGATCGAACAGCGGCGAGCGGCTGCGTGAGGATAATGGCAGCATGATCTCGCTCGAGCTTGCCCGGCGGCTGCGCGACAACGGGGTGAGGTGGACTCCGTCGAGCGGCGACCGTTTCGTCGTGGCTGACCGGGACATGGACGGCGACGTCTTCGTGCTGTCGCATATGACCGTTGAGGTTCATCGGTTCCCGCAGCTGGTGAGGTGATCGGCTTCAACGGGACCACTGAATGGGCGCTGGACTCGATCGACCAGCGGCAGTCGGTGTGGCTTACCGAGCGAGACCCAGTTGCGGCACCTGCTGGGCCCGACCTTCCAGAGGCTGGAACCGGTTGCGGACGAATGGCGGGTCACGATCAACGTTGGCGGTCGGACGACCAGCGTGCAGCACGCCGACGCGGACGAGGCCTACGGTCTCGCGCTGCTGCACCTGGTCACCGGCGAACCGGTCGCTGCCGCATAGCGTCTGCTCCACCCGGTCATCGGCGAGCCGGTCGCTGATCACGACCCTGTCGGCTAGCCGAGATGCCCTCCGGATCGTGGTGTGCAGCCGCGCAGCAGGTCGCGCGAGATGATCAATCTCTGCATCTCGTCGGTGCCCTCGAAGATGCGCCACAGTCGGGCCTCGCGATACCAGCGTTCGATCGGTAGTTCCCGGGTATAGCCCATGCCGCCGTGGATCTGCAGGACGCGATCCACCACCTCGTTGGCCATCGCCGCGCCGAAGAGCTTCGCGATGGAGGAGGCATGGCGCGCGTCACGGCCCTCGTCGACGGTCCAGGCGGCGTGCAGGACGAGCCATCGGGCCGCTTCCAGCTCGACCTCCGAGTCAGCGATCATCCATTGGATCGCCTGGTTGGCGCCGATCTTCCGGCCAAACGTCTCGCGAGTGTTGGCGTAGTCGATCGCCATCTGGAGCAGCGCGCTCGCCGGCGCCGAGCGCCCGCGCCGGAATCGAGGTAGCGCCCCGGCCGATCCATTCCATGCCCAGCGCGAAACCCTGTCCGACCTCGCCGAGCACATTGCGGTTGGGCACGCGGACGTCGTCGAAGACGAGCGAAGCGGGGCCACCTTCGCCCATCGTCGGGATGAAATGGGACGTCCACCCCATGGCGCGGTCGACGAGGAACGCGGTCGATCCCTCGCGGGCACCCTTGTCGGCGTCGCTCACCGCGATCACGATGGCGAAGTCCGCATCGTTGCCACCCGTGATGAACGTCTTCTCGCCGTTGATCAGCCAGTCATCCCCGTCCCGGCGCGCGCTGGTCTTGATGTTCGCCGCGTCCGACCCTGCGCTGGGCTCGGTGATCGCAAAGCACGACAGTCGGTCGCCTTCGATCGTCGGGACCAGGTACTCCGCCTTCTGCTCGTCATTGCCGTGGTAGAGGATGTTGTCCGCCTCACCGCCGAAGCGGAAGGGGATGAAAGACCGGCCGGTCTCCGCCCAAAGCAGGGCCTCGGTGACCGCCGGAAGCGCCATCCCGCCGTACTCCTGGGGCGTCGAGAGTCCCCAGAAGCCGAACTTCCGGGCCGCGTGCTGCAGGTCGCGCAGCTCGGCCCGGGTGATCGCTGGCTCCCCCCGACGTTCCCGGCGTAACGCGTCCGACTCACGGGTGATGACCTCGTCGGCGATGAAGGCGCGGGCGGTGTTGCGGATCGCGATCTGCTCGTCGGAAAAGGCGAAATCCACGGTGCGCACCATCCCCCGGTCGAGAACACTGCCGATGGCCGACGGTAACGCGCTCGGATGGATCATGCGATTCGGCTGCGCTCCCGCGCGGCGAGTAGTGCATCAGCGCTCAGGAGTTGTGGCCCGGCAGATGATCGACTTGGTGCGCTGCCGTTCAGGCGGGCTTCGCGTCCACGCCGGTCTCCCGGCGCTGCTCGGGAGTGATCGGCGCCGGAGCGGCGGTGAGCGGGTCGTACCCACCGCCCGTCTTGGGGAAGGCAATGACGTCGCGAATCGACGCGGTGCCGGACAGCAGCGCATTGACCCGATCCCAGCCGAAGGCTATGCCGCCGTGCGGCGGCGCCCCGTACTTGAACGCCTCGAGCAAGAATCCGAACTTCTCCTCCGCCTGAGCCTTGTCCAGCCCCATGACGGCGAACACCCGTTCCTGAACGTCCCGGCGGTGGATACGAATCGACCCACCACCGATCTCGTTGCCGTTGCACACGATGTCGTACGCGTAGGCCAGCGCCGAACCGGGATCGGTGTCGAACGTCTCCATCGATTCCGGCTTGGGCGAGGTGAACGCGTGATGCACCGCCGTCCAGGCGCCCCGACCCGACCGCGACGTCATCGGTCTCGGCCACCAGCTCGAACAACGGCGCGTCGACCACCCACACGAATAACCATGCGTTCGGATCCATGAGCCCGAGTCGTCGGCCGATCTCCACCCGAGCCGCGCCGAGCACCGGTCGGGCCGACGCCGGCGACCCGGCCGCGAAGAAGATCGCGTCGCCTGCTTGGGCCCCGACGCAGCAGCGAGACCGCTCCGTTCGGAATCCGAGAGGTTCTTGGCGACGGGTCCGGAGAGCTCCCCGTCGGGGCCAACGACGATGTACGCGAGTCCCCGGGCGCCACGTTGCTTCGCCCAGTCCTGCCAGCGCGTCGAACTGGCGGCGGGACTGCGAGCCGCCGCCCGGCATGACCACCGCGCCGACGTACGGCGCCTGGAATACCCGGAAGGACGTTTCCTTGAAGTAATGGGTGAGGTCGGTCAGTTCGAGGCCGAAGCGCAGATCGGGCTTGTCCGTCCCGTAGCGGGACATCGCCTCCCGCGTAGGTCATCCGCGGAATAGGCCGGCTGATGTGATGGCCGATCAGCCGCCACACCTCGACCAGCACCTCCTCGGCAATAGCGATGACGTCGTCCTCGCTGACGAAGCTCATTTCGATATCCAGCTGGGTGAATTCCGGCTGGCGATCCGCCCGAAAGTCCTCGTCGCGATAGCACCGGGCGATCTGGTAGTACCGTTCGAGGCCCCCGACCATCAACAGCTGCTTGAACAGCTGCGGCGACTGCGGCAACGCGTACCAGCATCCCGGGCGCAGGCGAGCCGGAACCAAGAAGTCGCGCGCCCTCCGGCGTCGATCGGGTCAGGGTGGGCGTCTCGACCTCGACGAAGCCGTGCCGGTCGAGCGCATCGCGGGCCGCGCGATTCACCCGGCTGCGCAGTCGCATCGCATTCGCCGGTCCGGGTCGGCGCAAATCAAGATACCGGTACTTCAGCCGCGCTTCCTCGCCGACGTCGACGTGCTCGTCGATCTGGAAGGGCAACGGGGCGGCTTCGTTGAGCACCTCGACGCGGGAGGCGACCACCTCGACCTCGCCGGTGGCAATGCGCGGATTGACATTGCCTTCGAGCCGCCGACGCACCTCGCCCAGCACCGCGATGCACCACTCGTTACGCAGGTCGTGCGCGATCTCGTCGTCGCGGCACGACGACCTGCACGATCCCCGAGGCGTCCCGCAGATCGATGAATGCCACACCACCGTGATCCCGGCGACTGGCAACCCAGCCGGCGAGCGTCACGGTGTGGCGGGCGTCCGACGCGCGCAGTGTGCCGGCGTCGTGCGTACGGATCACTGATCGTCCTCTCCGGTCCGGGCGATCACCTGCGGCCGCAGGTCGACGGTGGGCGGCCGCCACGTGGCGGGGTCGGCGGGCACCTGGTCCCCTGGCGGATGTCCTTGACTTCATGGCCATTCTCCCGGCCTAGCGGGAACCAAACGAACGGAATTCCCCGGCGCTCGGCGTATCTGATCTGCCGGCCGTACTTCGCCGCGGACTCGGACACCTCGGCCGCGATCCCGCGCGCCCGCAACGCGTCGGCGATCGCATCGCACGCCGGGCGGCTGGCGTCGTCCGGCAGCGCAACCAGCACCACGCTTGGCACTGACCGTGACCCGTCGAGCAACCCGCGGGACAGAAGCGGCACGAGCATCCGGGTGATGCCCAACGAGATGCCGACGCCGGGATAGCTCGTCCGGCCGTCGCTCGCCAATTGGTCGTAGCGGCCACCGGAGCAGATCGACCCGACCTGGTCCAGACCCGTCATCCGGGTCTCGAATACGGTGCCCGTGTAATAGTCCAAGCCACGCGCGATCCGCAGGTCGGCTTCGACGACCACCCAGCAGAGGCGAAGCGCGCGCAGCCTTCGACCACGGTTGTCAATTCCGCGACGCCCTCGTCCAGCATCGGATCGCGGACGCCCAGCGCCTGCACCTGGTCAGCGAATGACCGGTCGGGGCTCCGTATGGCCGCGAGGGCCAGGCACCGCTCGACCTGATCGGGAGCAAGTCCGGCGTCGTCGGCGAGCATCTTGGCCAGGACGTCGGTCGACACCTTGTCAACCTTGTCGATGATGCGCATTACCGCGCCGATGTCGGGCGCGCCGATGCCACGATAAAAGCCTTCGATCAGCTTTCGATTGTTGATCTGCAGGCGTAGCGGCGGCAGGAACGGAAGGGCCGAGAATGCCTCGGCCATGACTCGGGCGACCTCCACGTCGTGATGAAAGGCGCAGGTGGTCGCGTCCGATGACGTCGATATCGGCTTGGGTGAACTCTCGGTAGCGCCCTTCCTGGGGACGCTCGCCACGCCATGCCTTCTGTATCTGGTATCGCCGGAACGGGAAGTCGAGCTTGCCGGCGTGCTCGAGCACGTAGCGAGCCAGGGGCACGGTGAGGTCGTAGTGCAAGCCGAGGCCGCTGTCGCCGGGATCGTTGCCGGCCTGCAGGCGCCGCAGGACGTAGATCTCCTTGTCGATCTCGCCCTTGCGCAGCAACTGGTCAAGCGGTTCTGCAGCTCGGGTCTCGACGGAGGCGAAGCCGTGCAACTCGAACGTCGACCGCAGCTGGTCGATGACTGCAAGCTTCTACGACCCGTTGCGAGGGCAACAGCTCGGGAAAGCCACTGAGTGGGGTGACCCGGCTCATGCGAGCTCCCGAAGAAACGGGTTGGTCAAGCGTTCCATGCCGACCGTGGTCGTGGGACCGTGTCCCGGATAGACCACGGTGTCGTCGCCCATCGGCAGGATCACGGCCTTCAACGAATGCAACATCTCATCCATCGAGCCACCGGGCAGATCGACCCGGCCGATCGAACCGGCGAACACGAGGTCTCCGGCGAATACGAGCGTTTGTTCGTCGTCGTCGGATAGCTGGAAGATCACGGATCCGGCCGTATGTCCCGGCGTGTGACGGATCGCGACCGGCAGACCGGCCAGCGTGATCGTGCTGCCGTCGGCCAGCTCGCGGACGTCGTCTGGTTCGGCAAAAGTGAGTTGCGGCAAACCCGGCAAGGCCGCGCCGGGGACGATACCGAGCCAATACCACGGGTCAGTCAGTTGCGGCCGATCGGACGGATGGATATAGGCCGGCACGTCGTGTGCCTGGCACACCGGCACGACCGAGTAGGTGTGGTCGATATGGCCGTGGGTCAGCAAGACCGCCACCGGGTGGAGTCGGTGCTCGGTCAGGATGTCTTCAAGCCGCGATCCGACGTCGGCACCGGGATCGACGACCACGCACTGTGCACCGTCGCCGGACGCTATGACCCAACAATTGGTTCCCCAGATCGCCGACGGGATCCCCGCGATGAACACAGCGGAACTCCCGATGGGTCGTGATGACTGGACAGTTAACTGTAGAGCCTGCGCCGATAGGGGCGACGACGCCGCTGGCCATGCCGGACGCACAGCCCATCGGCCGTCCGGCCCTCAGACACAGTCCTTACACTGGCCCGGGCTGGCAAGGGGGCCAGCATCGGAAAGGACTGCTTTCGTGCCGACCAACAAGCAGCGCCGGGAGTCCGCGCGACGCCATCTGGAACGCCAGCTGCAACGTCGACAGGAGCAGGAAGCGGCCCAGAAACGCCGCATGCTGATCGCGACCATTGCCGGATCGCTCATCCTGGTCGTTGTGGTCGTCGTCGTCGTGATCGCGGTCACCAACGACAACGGAACGAAGCCGGCCGCCGCTGGATCCTCGTCGGCGTCGTCGTCCGCCTCGGCATTCGTTTCCAGCAAAACCACCGGCCCGTGCGGGTATACCAGCGCCAACCTGGCCCAGAACCCGAACTTGAAGAACACCGGATTCCCGCCGGACCCGAAGCCCACGCCGACCAAGACGATCGTCGCCGACTTCGCGACCAACCGCGGCACGATCCAAGTCACGTTCGACGGCAAAGCCGCACCGTGCAATGTGCAGAGCCTCGCCTACCTCATCGGGAAGAAGTTCTTCAACAACACCCCATGTCCACGTGCGGTGGACCAGGGCATCTACGCGGTCCAGTGCGGAGACCCCACTGGCACCGGCTCCGGCGGACCGTCCTATACGGTGAAGGACGAGAACCTCGCGGCCGCCAAGTACACCGCCGGCGCGGTGGCGATGGCCAACGGCGGCCCCAATACGAACGGCAGCCAGTTCTTTTTCGTCACGAAGGACAGCAGCAAGGGGCTGGCCAAGAGCTACACCGTCGTCGGGCAGGTGACCAAGGGCCTGGACATCCTCCAGAAGGTCGTCGCCGGCGGCAACGATGGCTCCAACCAGGCGGGCGGTGGCAAACCCAAGCTGCCGTTGGGCTTCACCACGGTAAAGATCGCTTCGGTGGTAGGCGGAGGCCCGACGCCGGGCACGGGTCCGTCGCCCACCGTCGTGACGCCGAGTCCGACCGCGGCGCCGGCGCAGCCGACACCGAGTGCCTCCTGACCGCGCAGTGCTTTTAGATGATCTTGGACTTATTGTCGCCCCAGAGCAGTAAGTCCAAGATCACGACGCGGTCCGAGGCGGCGGTAGCTTGCGACGCGGCCGGGCGGCGGTAGCTGGCGGCGCTACGTGACGGAGTGGATCCGGTAGACGTCGTACACGCCTTCGACATTGCGGATGGCGCGCAGCAGATAACCAAGGTGCTTCGCCTCGGCGAGCTCGAAGGTGAACTTGCTGACCGCCACCCGGTCGCGGTTGGTGGTCACGACTGCGGACAGGATGTTGACCCGCTCATCGGATAGCACCCGGCTCACGTCCGAGAGCAAGCGGTGCCGGTCGAGCGCCTCGACCTGGATGGAGACGACGAACACCGAGTCCGCGGACGGCGCCCATTCCACGTCGAGGAGCCGATCCTGTTGACCGAGCAGCGCCGCTGCGTTGGTGCAGGCTCGACGATGCACCGAGAACGCCGCCACCCCGGGTGACGAAGCCCAGGATGTCGTCCCCGGGCACCGGCGTGCAGCATCGAGCGAGCTTCACCCAGACATCGGTCGCGCCCTTGACGACGACGCCGGCGTCCGCCAGATGCTCTCCGTCCGGTCGGTACCGACTGAATGGACGGGCGCGCCGTCTCGGCGATGTCCTCGGTGGCGCCCTCGAGACCGCCTAGCTGCGCCACGAGTTTCTGCACGACGGACTGAGCGGAGATGTGGCCCTCGCCCACGGCGGCGTACAGCGCGGCGACATCAGTCATATGCAGGTCGCGGGCGATGGTCAACAGGGCATCGCCGGACAGCAGCCGCTGCAACGGCAATGCTGCCTTGCGCATCGCGCGGGTGAGCGCGGTCTTGCCTGCGTCGATCGCATCCTCACGCCGCTCTCGAGCGAACCACTGGCGGATCTTGGTCCGCGCCCGTGGGGACTTCACGAAGCCCAGCCAGTCGCGGGACGGGCCGGCGTTCTCGGCCTTCGAGGTGAACACCTCGACCGTTTCACCGTTGTCCAGCACGCTCTCCAGGGCGACGAGCTTGCCGTTCACCCGCGCCCCGATACACCGGTGGCCGATCTCGGTGTGCACCGCGTACGCGAAGTCGACCGGGGTCGACCCGGCCGGGAGCGCGACGACGTCGCCCTTCGGGGTGAAGACGTAAACCTCGCTGGAGCCCAGGTCGTAGCGCAGCGAGTCGAGGAACTCCTCCGGCTCCTGCAACTCGCGTTGCCACTCGAGAAGCTGCCGGAGCCACCCCATCTCATCGGACACCGCCGACGGCTCGGCGGCGGAGATGTGCTTCTGCTCCTTGTACTTCCAGTGCGCGGCGATGCCGTATTCGGCCGTGCGGTGCATGGCCTGGGTACGGATCTGCAACTCGACCGGCTTGCCGCCTGGGCCGATCACGGTCGTGTGCAACGACTGGTACATGTTGAACTTCGGCATCGCGATGTAGTCCTTGAACCGACCGGGGACGGGCTGCCAGTTCGCATGGGTCACACCGAGCGCCGCATAGCAGTCCCGCTCCGAGTCGACCAGAACGCGGATGCCCACCAAGTCATAGATGTCCGTGAACTCGCGGCCGCGCACGATCATCTTCTGATAGATCGAGTAGTAGTGCTTCGGCCGGCCGGTAAGCGACGCCTTGATCTCGCCTTCCCGTAAGTCGGAGCTGATCCGCTCGATCACCTCGTGCAGGTAGGTGTCCCGAGACGGTGCCCGCTCGGCGACCAGCCGGACGATCTCGTCGTACCGCTTCGGGTACAGGGTCGCGAACGCGAGATCCTCCAGCTCCCACTTGACCGTATTCATGCCGAGCCGGTGCGCGAGCGGCGCCATCACCTCCAGCGTCTCCCGGGCCTTCCGCTCCTGCTTGGCGGGCGGCAGGAAGCGCAGCGTGCGCATGTTGTGCAGCCGGTCCGCGAGCTTGATGACCAGTACCCGAGGATCGCGGGCCATCGCCACGATCATCTTCCGGATCGTCTCGGCCTCGGCTGCTTCGCCGAACTTGACCTTGTCCAGCTTGGTCACGCCGTCGACGAGGTGAGCCACCTCCGGGCCGAACTCGGCAGCCACCTCTCGACGGTGAGACCGGTGTCTTCGACCGTGTCGTGCAACAACGCGGCCACCAGCGTGATGGTGTCCATGCCCAGCTCGGCGAGGATCGTGGCCACTGCGAGCGGGTGGGTGATGTACGGATCGCCGCTCTTGCGTCGTTGCCCGCGATGCCGTTCCTCCGCCAGGTCGTAGCCGCGCTGGAGGAGCCTGGCGTCGATTTTGGGATGCGCGCCGCGGTGGATGGCGAGCAGTGGCTCGAGGACCGGGCGCACCGTCGACGATCGTTGCGTTCCGGTAACGATGCGCCGGGCCAGGCGGTCCCGGACCCGGCGTCGGTGTTGCTGGCCGCCGCGGGAGCACAGCGGGCACTTGGGCGGCGGCGAGAACCGGAGGTGGCGGGGGCGCGCGCCGCGCCGCGGCGTCGTCAACCGTCGTCGCGCTGTGCCGGCCCACGCCGGTGCGCGCGACGGGGGCTCCGTCACGATCGGCACCTGAGGCTTCAGGGGTTCGGCGGCCAGCGGGGTCCTCCCTGCGAGGCGAACGCCGCCAAGTCTAGTCCGCCGGTCATACCGTCAGGAGTGCACGCACGCCGGGATGAGGCGGTCGATTACGCCCATTGAGGAAGCTCAGCTCGAGCAGCACGGCCATACCGACCAGGTGCCCACCGGCCCGGGCGATGAGGTCGGCCGACGCGGCCAGCGTGCCACCCGTCGCCAGCACGTCGTCGACGAGAAACACTCGGCGGTTGGTCAGTACGCCTTCTGGAACCTCGATGGTCGCTGCTCCGTACTCGAGCACATACTCCTGACCGATGGTCGGTGGCGGCAACTTTCCCGCTTTTCGCACCGGCACGAGACCGCACCCGAGCCGGGCTGTCAGAGCGGCGGCGAGGATGAAGCCGCGCGCTTCGATTCCAGCGACAAGATCGACCGGGGCGTGCTGCCCGGCGAGGTCGGTCAGCGCACAGATCACCGTCTCGAACGCAGTGCCGTCCGCCAGCAGCGGGACGATGTCCATGAAGACGACCCCGGGCTGCGGAAAATCCGGGACGTCCCGGAGCCGCGCCTCGATGACAGTAGCGGCCTCGGTTTGCGATGCTCACCGTCGCCGGGGGCTCGTTGCGGCCGAGCGCGCGGGACGCGGCGCCGGCGCCGGCCCACCGCCGCGGCGTGCCAGCGTCGCGGCAGCCAGTTCGGGCTGCGCCGCGGCGCGGCTCAGCTGCGACCCGTTCGGCGGCTCGCTTCGCCGCGACCCGCCTGGTGAGTGCCTTGTAGGAGGCCTGCCGCTCGGTGAGGTCACACACGATGGGCGTCGCGAGGAACAGTGAGGAGTACGCGCCCGACGCCAGGCCGACGAAGAGAATCAACGCGAGATCCTCGATGGTGCCGACGCCCAGAATGCCGGCTCCGACGAAGAGCAATCCCGCGACGGGCAGCAGCGAGATGAGCGACGTGTTGATCGAGCGCATCAGGGTCTGGTTCACCGCGAGGTTCGCTGCCTCGGAGAACGTCATCCGTGAGCCGGCGAGCAGGTCGCGTGAGTTCTCGCTGACCTTGTCGTACACGACGACCGTGTCGTACAGCGAGAAGCCGAGAATCGTGAGCAGCCCGACGACCGTCGATGGCGTTACTTCGAAGCCGACGAGCGAGTACACGCCTGCCGTCAGGACGAGGTCGTGGATCAGCGCGATGAATGCGCCGACAGCCATTCGCCACTGGAAGCGTATGGAGATATAGATCGACACGACGATCAAGAAGATGATGAGCGCCTGGATGGCCTTCACCGAGACGTCATGGCCCCAGTCCGAGCTGACCGTCTTGACGCTGATCTTCGTGGTTGGGATGTCCAGGGACTTCGCGACCGATGACACGACGCGAACTTGATCGGCGGCGCTCAGGTTCTTGGTCTTGACCACGATCTGCCGGGTGTTTCCGGAGCCCACCTCCTGGGCCGCTCCTTCTGCGGGCAGGTTCGCGGCGCTGAACGCGTCTTCGGTTTGCTGCGCCGTGATCGTTGTCCCCTGCGCTTGGATCTGGAACTGGCTGCCTCCGGCGAATTCCACGCCGAAGTTGAAACCGCGGAAGATGAAGGTCAGGACGCAGATAACCAGGATCACGCCGGAGGCGAAGTACCAGCGCTTGCGCGTCCCGATGAAGTCGAAGCGGGTCTCGCCGCGATACAGCTTGCGGAAGATGGACATCAGCCTTGCCCTCGCTCGGCCCTCATCCTCGCGCGCCGCGCGGCGCCCGTTCGGCGGCGCTGCCGGGCGTAGGTGGCGTGCGTGGCCGATCCGGCTCGGCGGAGTCCGATGGAGGCGACGGCTCGGTCGTCTCGACCGCCTCACTGATCGGCGCAGACGCCTCGCGGGTCGGAGGCGATTTCCGGGCCTCCGGCTCGTCGATCTCCTCATCCAGCACCGCCACGCCGCCCCCGGACTCGGTGGTGTGCGGAGGTGCCGCCGCGCGCCCGGCCGTCGCCGCGGCGTCCTGGCCACGCCGGGTGGAGGTTTTCCCTCGCGCAGGCTCGGCCGGCGCGGCCATCGCTCCGGCGACGCCTCCGGCGCGCACGCTGTCCAGGCCGGTGAACCGGGCCGAACCGAAGAGCCTTGCTCCGCGAGGCAAAGGAGATCAGCGGATGGGTGAACAGGAAGACCACTACCAGGTCGAGGATGGTCGACAGGCCGAGGGCGAAGGCAAAGCCACGGACGTCACCAGCGGCGAAGTAGTACAGGATCGCCGCGGCCAGGAAGGACACGGTGTCGGCGGACAGGATGGTCCGCCGCGCTCGCACCCAGGCCCGCGGCACGTCTGACCCGGAACGATACGACCGTCGTGCACTTCGTCCTTGATCCGTTCGAAGAACACCACGAACGAGTCGGCCGTGATGCCGATCGCGACGATGAAACCGGCAATACCGGCAAGGGTCAGGGTGAAGCCGATCTGGTTCCCGAGCACTACGAGGCAGGCGTAGGTCAGGGCACCGGAAACAGCCAATGACGCGATCGTGACCAGACCCAGCGCCCGGTAGTAAAGCAGCGAGTACACGACGACGAGCAGCAGGCCGATAGCGCCGGCCAGCAGGCCGGCCTTGAGCTGCCCGATGCCCAGCGGTTGCGGTCACCGAATCCGTAGTCAGCAGGTTGAAGCTGAGCGGCAGTGCACCGTACTTGAGCTGGTTGGCCAGCGCGGTAGCGCTCTTCTGGTCGAAGCTGCCACTGATCTCCGTCGCGACCCCGTTGATCGCCTGCTTGTTGTACGGCGAGGAAACGACAACGCCGTCCAACGTGAAGGCGACGAAGTCCGCGCACGGTGTGGTGGTCGTATCGCACGTGGTGATCGAGGTCGTGCTGTCGGCGCCGCCGGTGTTGTGCGCGGTGGTGTAGTTCGCCCACGCCTTCTGCCCGGTGGACTTCAGGTTCAGCGACACGGCCCACTGCAGGTTGGTGCCGCTGGGCGCTTGGGCGCTGGCCGAGGAGATCTCCGTGCCAGGGACGATGATCGGCCCGAGCAGAAAGACCATGCGTGGGCGAGGTGGCGCTGTCACACGCCAGCAGGGTGGGGTGTTTGTCGTCGTCCGGTGGCTTGGAGTTGCAGTCAGAAGTTCTGCATGGCCGCGCGCAACTCCGTCTGCTGCGCGGGCGTGAGCTTCTTGTACTCGGTTTCGTTCTGCGGAATGGGGAATTTCAAGCCAGCTAGTGGGTCGGCTGACTTCGTCGTCGTGGATGGCGACGCGGACGGCGCGGGGGTCGCGCTCTTGGCTGGCGAGGTGGTCGGCGGCGATGACGGCGTCGTCGACGGAGCCGCCAGCGGGCGAGCCGCGTTGGCCTGCCCGGACTTGGTCGCGCTGCCGCTCGCTTGCGGCGCGGACGTCGTTGGAGTCGGCGCCGGCGTGGTCGTTGCCCCGGATGGGCTGGCGGTGGCCGCGCCGGATGTCCCTGCGCTCGGGAGCGTGACCGGTGGCATGACGACCGGCCGGAAGTTCAGTTTGGCCGCAGCGCCGATGTTCGAGATGTCGCTCGCGCTCTTGCCCGGGATGGAGATGACGATCTGGTCGTCCCCCTGAATCACAACGGTCGACTCGGCGACCCCGTAGAGCGTTGACGCGCTCCTGGAGGATTTGCCGGGCCTCCTGCATCGACGACTTCGACGGGGTTTTGCCGTTGTCCGTCCGGGCCTGGTAGACGACCTGGGTGCCACCTACGAGATCGAGCCCCAGCTTGGGACTGTGCCGCTGCCCGGGCCAGAACACGATGCCGTAGAGCACGGCGAGGATGACCAGAAGAGCGAGGAAGTAGCGCCCGACGCGCAACGTTCCGGCGGGTGGTGGCACGGGCGAAAATCTCCTCGACGTGATTCGGTTCAGTGGCGGCCGGCCCGGCGCGTCGGGCGTGAGGCCGCGATGTTAGGCGCGCGTATCGACCAGAGTATGACTGGACCCGGCCCAGATCGGCCTCGGACTGGCCGTCACCGGTCGTGCGAGCTCAGGCGTCCGGCCGCTCCGGCGCGGGTCGGTCCGGCCTGGCGTCCTCGGGCTCGGTCGGGAGGTAGCTGCCTCGTCGGCTGCTGCGCTCGGGGTAGGGGCGGTGCCGCCCCGATACTGCGCGGGCAGCGACGCCGCATCGCGCAACGCCGCAAAGGCGAACTTCACCTCGACACCGGGCGCGATCGACAGCAACACGGTGTCGTCCGTCCTGGTTGATCGCCGTCACCGGTGCCGTACAGCGCCCGACGTGGTCATCACGTCCGTGCCGACTCCGATGGTTGCGCGGCGCTGCGCGTCCGCCGCGGCGGCCTTCTGTCGGTTGCGCTGGGCGAAGAAGAGCATGCCCAGCGCCAGGGCGCGCAGGATGATCAGCGGCAGGCGCGCTCACGAGGATCCTTACGTCGGCGTGGCAGGTTGGCGCGCAGTCTAGGCGCTCGGCGGCTCAACGAACGGGGCGCACCATGCGTGCCCGTCAGCCATCGAAGAGGTCGGCCCGGCCGTCGCGGCACTGAGGGGCGGGCAGGCCCAAATGGGTCCAGGCGGCCGGCGTTGCTATCCGCCCGCGAGGAGTTCGCGCCAGTAGGCCGGCTCGGACGAGGAACAGTTCCGCCACTTCCTCGATCGTCTCCACCTCCTCCCCGACAGCGACGGCGAGGGTGCCGACGCCGACCGGGCCGCCGCCGAAGCGGCGTACCAGCGAGTCCAGAACACTCCGGTCGAGGCCGGTCCAGGCCGAAGTCGTCCACGTCGTAGATGGCGAGGGCCTCGCGGGCTACGGCTCGGGTGACGATGCCGTCCGCCCGGACCTCGGCGAAGTCGCGAACTCGGCGCAGCAGCCGGTTCGCGATGCGCGGCGTTCCCCGCGAACGGCCGGCGATCTCGCGGGCACCGTCCGGCTCGAGACGTACCCCGAGCAGGGTGGCCGAGCGGGTGAGGATCCGGACCAGGTCCGCGTCGCTGTAGAAGTCCAAGCGGCCGGTGAAGCCGAACCGATCCCGTAGCGGGCCGGTCAGCAGGCCGGCGCGGGTTGTCGCCCCGATCAGGGTGAACGGCGCGAGCTCGAGCGGGATGGCGGTCGCACCCGGCCCTTTGCCGACGATGACGTCGACCCGGAAGTCCTCCATGGCGCATGTACAGCAGCTCTTCAGCCGGGCGGGCGATGCGGTGGATCTCGTCGATGAACAGCACCTCGCCCTCGCCGAGGACTGGTCAGCAACGCGGCCAGGTCCGCCGGCGCGCTCGATTGCCGGTCCGCTGGTGACCCGGATCGGCGTGCCGAGCTCGGCTGCGATGATCATCGCGAGGCTGGTCTTGCCCAGCCCGGGCGGCCCAGACAGCAGGATGTGGTCCGGCGCGCGATGCCGCCGGCGCGCGCTCTCCAGCACCAGCTCGAGCTGCTCGCGGACCTTCGGCTGGCCGGGAACTCGGCGAGCCGCTTGGGCCGCAGGCTCGCCTCGACCTCGCGATCATCAGGCGTCGCCATCGCGGAGACCACGGCATCGACGGCTGGGGAATCTGCTTCTGGGGCCCTCGCTGGCGATGGTCGTTCGCTCAACGCGCGCGTCCGAGAAGCTGGATGCTGCGGCGCAGGGCGGACGGGAGATCAGGGTGAGCGGCATCGGTTTCCTGGGCGACGACCTCGATCGCGTCGGCCACCTCTTTTCCGGTGAATCCCAGCCCGGCGAGCGCGTGCCGAAGCTGATCTCGCCACGGCGCAACGGCGGTCACCCCGTTGACTCCAGCGGCCGTTGATCCGCGGCGTAGTCAGGGTCCCACGCTGCCAACCGATCCCGCAGCTCGAGGACGATTCGCTCTGCGCCCTTGCGCCCGATCCCGGCACCTGGGTGAGCGCCTGCGATGTCGCTGGTCGCGATCGCCCGTCGCGTCTCCCCCGGCGGGATGCACGGCGAGAGATGGTCTGGGCGAGCTTCGGGCCAACGCCATTGGCCGTCTGAAGCAGCTCGAACAGCGCCCGCTCATCGTCATCGGCAGAATCCGTAGAGGGTCAGCGAGTCCTCCCGGACGACCAGGCTCGTCGCCAGTCGCGCGGTCTGCCCGACCCGCAGCCGAGCCAACGTGGCGGGCGAGCACGACACCGCGAGGCCCGACGCCGCCGACCTCGACGACGGCTCCGTCCGGGCCGACTGCGGAGACGACGCCTCGCACGCTGGCGATCATCGCTGGCCTGCCACAGCAACAGCCGCATTGATCCGGGCTGCGCCGGCCCGCGCCACGAGCTGGCAGATCGCGAGGGCCAGCGCGTCGGGCGCGTCGGCCGGCCGGGCACCGCGGGCAGGCGGAGCAGCCGGGACACCATCGCGCTCACCTGAGTCTTGCTGGCGACTCTGAGCCAGTGATCGCCGCCTTGACCTCGCTCGGCGTGCGCGCAGCGCGACCGGACGCCCGCCCGGAGAGCGCCACGATGGCGATGCCCGCAACTGGGCAGTGCCCATGACCGTGCGAACATTGTGTTGGCTGAACACACGCTCCGGCCACCACGTCCGGACCGGTGCGCTCGATCGAGTCGGCCAGTGCGTCGGCGATCGACTGCGGACGCCGCCCGACCTCGGCGTCTGTCGGCGTGCGGAGCACGGTGACCTCCACGAGGGTGAGCGCCCGCCCGCGCTGGCCGTCGACACGCCACTCCCGCATCGGGTGAGGCCGGGATCCCACCAGAACCCGCATGGCCAGTGGACTCCTGTCCTGAACAGAGGGTTCGATCAGCGTAGCGGCGTTCGCCGCCTGCTCGGTGATGACACGCCCGGTTGTCTACCGTCGGGGCCATGGACGCGTGGCCCCGACAGCACCGCCAGGCGTGCGGATCAGCCCTATCTTCGCCAGCCTGCGTGGCCCTGGCCATCCTCGGCGGCTACCTGTCGTGGGACGACGCCCGGACCGGAGTCGTCCTCGACTCAGGCGTATTTCTGCTCGTCATCAGCAGGCTGGGTGGTGTCGCTGTGCCTACACGAATTCGCGCACGCGTACGTCGCCTACCGGTCCGGCGACCACAGCGTCGAGGCGGCTGGCTACCTGACCCTGAACCCGCTGCGCCACGCGCACCCATTCCTGTCCATAGTGTTGCCGATCCTTTTCATCGTGCAGGGCGGCATCGGGCTACCGGGCGGCGCGTGTACCTGCACCCGAGTGCCTTCCTGCACCCGAGCGCAGCAGAGCCTGGCGGCGGCCGTGAGGGCTGCTGACGAACGCCGCTGTTCGCCGTCGTCGTCCTGCTGGTCGTCCAGGGGCACGACCTGCGGGTAACCCGCACCGACCGATTCTGGGCCGGCATTGCGCTTCCTCGGGTTCGTCGCAGATCAGCGCGGTGGTGCTCAACCTGCTTCCCCGTTCCCGGATTGGACGGCTACGCCATCATCGAGCCGTATCTGGCCCCGCAGACGCAGGCGGTCATTCGCGAACGTCAAGCCCTGGGGCATGCTTCCGGCGTGTTCCTGCTGTTACAAGATCGACCAGCTCAACCGCTGGTTCTTCGACCTCGTCGGACAGCTGTACGACCTGACCGGCGCCCCACAGCTCGCTATGGGCTTTCGGCTACGAGTTGCTGCAATTTTGGCGCTACGCGCAACCTCGGCTGACGATGGGTTCAGACCACCGCCGCCATGACTTCGTCGCTGACGTCGAAATTGGCGTAGACGTTCTGCACGTCGTCACAGTCTTCGAGCGCGTCCACCAGGCTGGAACACCTTGCGAGCGGCCTCTTCGTCGAGCGGCACCTGGACGCTCGGCAGGAACGACACCTCCGCCGACTCGTAGTCGATTCCAGCGCCTTGCAGCGCCGGTGCGGACCGGCACCAGGTCGGTGGCCTCGCTGATCACCTCGAAGGACTCGCCGAGGTCGTTGACCTCTTCCGCGCCCGCGTCCAGGACGGCCATGAGCACGTCGTCCTCAGCCGGGCCGGCGCCGTTGTGCGGGACGATGACCAACGCCCTTTGCGGTTGAACAGGTAGGCCACCGAGCCGGGATCGGCCATCGAGGCCCCCGTTTCGGGTCATCGTCGTGCGGACTTCTGCTGGCGGCTCGGTTGCGGTTGTCGGTGAGGCATTCGATCAGCACAGCGACCCGCCCGGCGCGTAACCCTCGTAAGTGATCGTCTGCCAGATCGCGCGCCGCCGGCCTCGGCCCCCGATCCACGCTTGCGATCGCCCGCTCGATGTTGTCGATAGGCACCGAGCCCTTCGGCCTTCTGGATAGCGTCGAACAGCGTCGGGTTGCCGCGTCGGGTCACCGCCGCCAGTGCGAGCCGCCACCTCATAGTTCTTGATCAACTTGGCGAACAACTGCGCCGCTTGGCGTCGACAGCCGCCTTCTTGTGCTTCGTCGTCGCCCATCATCTCGAGTGGCCGCTCACGGTATCGCCCGGCTCTTCGCGCGAGCACCGCACTGCGCCCCACGTAAAACGCTTCGCGTTTTCGCCGGACTCCACCTGCACCCCACGAAACGCTGCGCGTTTTCGCCGGGATTTCCGCGCCTCGCGCCTTCGGCGCCGCGATGCTCACTCATTTCGTCTCATGATCTCGTTAGTTACCTCAACCGCCGTCCGACCTGTCACTCTACTCAGCAGGGGCTCGACGACCGTACTCCGCTCGGGCCCATGGCGAGGTCGAAAGAGGGGACGGCAGCTCGCATGACAACCGACGCCGCTGCCGCGCGGGTTCCGACGTCGCCTGCCTTCGAACGCCCCCGGCCGGGCTGACGGCGGCGCAGGTCGCCGAACGGGTCGCGGCCGGGCGCACGAATGCGGTCGAGGTGCGCACGAGCCGCACGGTGGGCGAGATCGTCCGGGCCAACGTGTTCACCCCCTTCAACGGACTACCGACCATCACTGCTTCGTGTGCATTCTGCTGACCGGGCGCTGGCAAAACGGCTTGTTCCGGCCTGGCTCATCGTCGCGAATTCAGCCATCGGCATCTTCCTGGAGGTTCGGGCGAAACGGACTCTCGACCGGCTGGCCGTCCTCAACGCTCCGCGCGCTCGGCGTCGTGCGGACGGCTCGGTCACCGAGGTCGAGGTCGGGGACGTGGTCGCCGACGACCTGCTGGAGCTGCGGTCGGGCGATCAGGTGCTCGCGCGACGGTGCCGTGCACGAGTCGGACGGGTTGGAGATCGACGAGTCACTGCTGACCGGGAGAGTCCGATCCCGTCGCGAAGGAGGCCGAACGACGACGTTCAGTCCGGTATCGATCGTCGTGGCCGGCCAAGCCGGTTCCAGGCCACGGCCGTCGGAGCCGAGGCCCGTACGCCACGAAGCTCGCCGCGGAGGCACGGCGGTTCCAGCTCCGCTCACTCCGAACTCCGCGCCGGGACCAATGCCCCGCTGCGCTGGATCTCGCTCATCATGCTCGTCGTCGGACCGTCTCCTGCTGTGGAGTCAATTCCGGACCGCGGACAACGAGAACTGGCAGGACGCCGTCACCGGCACGGTCGCGGCCCTCGTCGGCATGGTCTCCGAGGGCTTGGTGCTGCTGACGAGCCCTCGCGTTCATGGTCGCCACGATGACATTAGCCCGTCGCGCAGACCCTCGGTGCAGGAATTGCCCGCGGTCGAGGCTCAGCCCGCGTCGATGTGGTCTGCCTGGACAAGACCGGCACGCTGACGCATGGCGACATCGTGTACGACCACGTGCGGCTCCCGGCAACGCTGACGCGGAGGATATCCGCCAGGCGCTCGCGTTGTCCGCGGCGGGGCCGGACGCAGACGCCACGATCCAAGGCGCTGCAAGAGGAGGTTCGCCAACCCAGCGTGGCAACGGACCGGGCAGTGCGCCCTTCTCCATCGCGCCCGAAAGTGGTCCACGATCGGCGCGGATCAGGCACGGCACCTGGATGCTGGGCGGGCCGGAGGTCGGTGCCCGCAACCCACCGATAGCGTCGGCCGCGACGCCCGGACCTACCGGCCGACGATCTCGCCGCGGAGGGCCGGCGCGTGCTGCTCCTCGCGCAGCTCGCCGACGGCGCTGCATGGCGAAGGTGGCGGCGAGGCGGCGGGCCGCCAGCTACCCACAGGACCTGCGTCCCGCGGCGCTCGTCGTGCCCACCGAGCGAGTGCGCGACGACGCCGCGGGCACGATGCGATATTTCACCGAGCAGGGCGTGCCAGCTTGAAGGTGATCTCGGGTGACAACCCCGCGACAGTGGCGCGGTGGCCGCGCCAGGTCGGGCGTCCCGGGAGCGACTCCGCCGCCGACGCCGGTCGACGCGCGTCAGCTCCCGGAGGAAGTCGATGCCCTCGCCGGCGTCCCCGGAGCAGCGCAGCGCATTCGGTCGCGTGACTCCCCAGCAGAAGCGAGGAGGGTCGTCGGCGCGCATGCAGAGCACGGGCCACGTTGTCGCGATGACCGGGGACGGGGTCAACGACGCGCTCGCCTTGAAGGATGCCGACATCGGCGTCGCCATGGGCAACGGCTCACCTGCCACCGCGCCGTCGCGCAACTTGGTGCTGCTGGACGGCAAGTTCTCACACCTGCCCGACGTCGTTGCGGAAGGACGGCGCGGTGATCGCCAACATCGAGCTGCGCGCGGCGAACCTGTTCCTGGTGAAGAACATCTACTCGCTGCGTCCTGGCGTTGATCACGGCGCATCACGCTGGCTGCGTATCCGCTGGCGCCGATCCAGCTCACCCTGATCTCCACGGTCACCATCGGCATCCCGGCTTTGTGCTCGCGCTCGGGCCGAACAAGCGACGTTACGTTCCCGGCTTTCTTCGGCGAGTGCTTCGCTTCGCGATTCCGACCGGAATCGTGACCGGCGTCGCCGCCTACGTTGGCTACTCGCTCACCCGTCTCCTCGACCCCACGGCCGGCGTCGCCGGTGGCCGGACGGCGGCCACCGATCACCGTGCTCATCGTGTCACTGTGGGTGCTCGTCGTGCTCGCCCGTCCGCTCGCCGGCTGGAAGCTTCTCCTGGTGGCAAGCATGGCGGGCATCGTGGCCGTGATCATTGCCGTACCCGCGCTGGCCACCGACATCTTCTTGCTCTATCCGACGCCCCTCCGGCTCCGGTATCGCGGCTGCGCTCGGCGCCGCGCGGCGCGCTCATGGTTGAGCTGTCGTACCGGGCAGTCGACCTCGCCGTGAAGGTCAGCCACTCCCATCGTTCGTGATCATGCGCAGGAATAGCGGAGTGCAGCCGAGTGTCGCCGGTCATCTCGGGATGGAAGGACGTGGCGAGCAGCCGACCTTGCCTAACGGCGACCGCGTGACCTGCACCGCGTCCAGTTCGGAGGGTCGCCAGCACGGTCGCCCCGTGGCCCGACGGAGTGGACCCACGGCGCCCGGATAAAGATTGCGTGGAACGGATCCCCGGGATACCGGCGATGTCGACGTCTTCCTCGAAGGAGTCGACCTGCCGGCCGAACGCGTTGCGGCGAACTGCAGATGTCGACGCCGCCGAGCGTTTCGGTCAGCCCGGACCCCACGGGTCCGCCATCGAGCCGGTCGGCGAGCAGGATCATGCCGGCGCAGGAACCGAAGGCCGGCAGGCCGGTGGCAAGGTGCGCCCAGAAGGGGCTCGAGCAGCCCGAACTCGCGGGCCAACTTGATCATCGTGGTCGACTCGCCGCCGGGCAGCACGATGCCGTCGATGGCGTCCAGTTCCGTCGCCCGGCGGATCGGGCGGGCGTCTGCGCCGACTGACCGCAGGGCGGCGAGATGCTCACGCACGTCGCCCTGGAGAGCGAGAACGCCGATGCGCGTGGCGGCGCCTGGCGTGCTCAGGGGACGAAGTTCCAGTGCAAGGGCCGCGACGCTCGAAACGCGTTCCGCAGGCAGCACACGTGGCCACGTCCGTCGCCCAGCGGAGCGAACCGGAGCACGACGGGCATCGCATCCGCCGGGCCAGCTGAGCTACGTAGCCATCGATCCCGTGCGGTGCTTGGACCAGTGCGGCCGGCTGTGGTACCCGGCGAGTGGCGATCACGAATTGGTTAGGGCCCCACCATCCGCGGCCGGTGCGCTGCACGGCCTGCTCCAGACCCTCGCATCGGCGGGGTGAGCAGCCTGACGGCCGACGGGGGAATGTGCTGATCCCACCGCCGGAAATTGTTGACGCTGGCGGCGACGGTGGTGTCGAACCCGGAACGACTCATCGTCGAGCGGACGGCGTCGAGCTGGAAGGTCCAGAACTTCTCGTCCGCGTCTGGCCAACCGGGACGGGCTCGCGGCTGGCGATCTCCGTGCGCCTCGTCTTCGACGTGGCGGCGCGCGCGCGAGCGAGCAGGTGATGCTTGATCGGCACGTCGAACAAGGCGCGGCGGCGGATCGGTACGCAACATCCTCGTCGACGGCTCGCTCGATGTCGGCCAGGTGGTGGAGGACGCGAACGGTCATGGACGCGTCGAATGCGGAGTCCACGAACGGCAGCGCCGAAAGGTCGGATCGCACGAGATGCAGGCGACCGGCCGCGACATCTTCCGGGTAGAGCTCACCGGCGCGCTCCAGGTTCGTCACCGAGTAGTCGATGAGCACCGCGTGCGCGACCCAATCTCGGTAGTGCACGGCGTTGCGACCGAATCCCCCACCGAAGTCGGCGAACCACTCGCTGGGACCGAGGTCACGCATGAGCCGGGTGAGCACCACCGTCTCAGCCCACTGCTCGTAGTCCCGACCGGTCCAGAAGGTCTGGTAGTCGTAATCGTTGCTGTCGTAGTCGGCAACCGTGTCGTGCGGACTCGTCGGGCGAACCGACATGCGCTCGCGTCCTCGCTTCTCTATCGGATCTGCCGGGCCGGTCGACCGACCGCAGCTCCGTACCCGGGTTGAACCTCGGGCCTACCAGCCGCGCTCGGCGAGCCGGTGCGGCGCCGCGATCTCCTCGACGTTGATGCCAACCATCGCCTCGCCGAGACCACGCGAGACACCTTAGCGAGCACGTCCGGGTCGTCGATAGAAGGTCGTCGCCTTGACGATGGCCTCCGCCCGGCGCGCGGGGTTGCCGGACTTGAAGATGCCCGACCCGACGAAGACGCCCTCCGCGCCGAGCTGCATCATCATCGCCGCGTCCGCCGGGGTGGCGATGCCGTCCGGCCGTGAACAGCACGACCGGTAGCTTGCCGGCCCGAGCCACCTCGACGACCGAGATCGTACGGTGCCTGCAGCTCGCTTGGCGGCGACGAACAGCTCGTCCTCCGGCAGTGCGGTCAGTCGCCGGATCTCGCCACGGATCTGGCGCATGTGCGTGACCGCGTTGGAAACGTCTCCGGTCCCGGCCTCGCCTTTGGACCGGATCATCGCCGCGCCCTCGGTGATCCGCCGCAGCGCCTCTCCGAGGTTGGTCGCGCCGCAGACGAAAGGCACCGTGAACGCCCACTTGTCGATGTGGTTGGCGTAGTCCGCCGGCGTGAGCACTTCGGACTCGTCGACGTAGTCGACGCCGAGTGCCTGCAGCACCTGTGCCTCGACGAAATGGCCGATGCGCGCCTTGGCCATGACCGGGATGGAGACGGCGGCGATGATGCCGTCGATCATGTCCGGATCGCTCATCCGGGAGACGCCGCCCTGCGCGCGGATGTCGGCCGGAACCCGTTCGAGCGCCATGACCGCGACCGCACCGGCGTCCTCGGCGATCTTGGCTTGCTCCGGCAGTGACGACGTCCATGATGACGCCGCCCTTGAGCATCTCCGCCATCCCACGCTTGACGCGTGCGGTTCCGACGAGGTGGGCGCCGGCGGCCCGCTCGGTGTGATCCTGCTCTGACATGACTCCCAGTTTACGGACGCTCCGGCGTCGTTCGGGCCATCCGTTGCCACGCCGATGGCCTGGCCGGCGAGGCCATCAGCGCACTGACAGCGGTGTGCCTTTCGCCACCAGCAAGATCCACGTCCCACCGGGTTTGAGAGCGATTGGCGTGCCCTGCGGGGTCCGCAGCGTGGTACCAGACGCGGCCATGGGCCGCGACCACGTCCCGACGATCTCGCGCCCGTCGCGGAACACCGCGACCGGCCCGCGTCCGACGCTGTGGGTGTACTTCGTCACGTTGCCGACCACGTCAACGTCGGCCGGATTCACGGTGACGTCGCAGTACCTGGATGATGACGTTCGGGGTGGAGATCGCCGCCCCGTCGGCGGCTGTCTGTCGCGCTCCGTCGATGACCCGTACGTAGCGCTTGGACTGCCGCGTCGTAGTCGAAACCGACGAGCGCGCTGTCGGCCCCTCCGATGGTCGTCCGGAACGATCGACCGCTGCGCGTCGCGCGGCACCGCTCGGGACGGTCGCCGACCACGTGAATCCAATGCTCTTGGCCTTCCCGGCCGTCCGGAACGCCGCGGCGAGCACGCGCCGTGATTCAGCGTCAGGTTGTACGGAACGCTGCGGCCGAAATCTCGCGCGAAGCCCGGGCCGCCATCGTACACCCCGTGAATGATCGAGTGGCTGACCGCTTGCAGCGAGTCGCCCGCGCCGCCGGAGGCGGCAATCGACGATCGGGCCATATTGCGTGAGCAGCTCTGGATCACTCGCGCGCACGCTGCGTACCGGCTCCACCACCGGACGTTTCGACGCGAAGATCGCGAGGAGCCGGGTTAGTCCCGGCCTCCACCTGCTCGACGTACACGACGTCCGCCTGGTCGATCCCAGCTGAGGGCGCCCGTTGAACGTGTCGTCGATCTTCACGGCGATGACCGGCGCCAGCTGGCGGCGCCCCGATCCCGGTGAACGGGTTGGTGGGCCGGCACCGGCTTGGGCCTGGGCTTGGGCTTCGGTCTGGGCGTCGGCGTCGCGCTCGACGGCGGCGTAGGCGTCGGCGTCGAGCGACGCCGAGGCGGCGACGGGCCGCGACGACGTGTTCTGCGTAGCGGCGACCCCGATGCCCACTCCAGCGGCGACGACGACGGCCGCACTGACCCCGGCGATGACCTTCTGCTTCGTGCTCAGGGCGCGTACGCGATTGAGCACGATCACGATGTTGCCTCCTCGTGCGGTGCAGCGGATCGCAGCGGTGGCACTCGATCCGGAAACACCAGCGTCTCGTCGATGTCGAAGTAGCGCGGCATCTCACGATGCCCTGCGAGGTGAAGAATCCGCGGCATCCGGCGGCCCCGGAGGTGTCGCGTGTCGCGGACGGCGTCGTTGTAGAAGCGGCGGGCGATGTTTACCCGCACGCATGCCTCGTGCAGCTCACCGGCCTCGGGTCTCGGTGTCCGGATGCCGCTCGGCCAGGTCCGCGATGGCGTGCCCGACCTCGTTTTCGGCCGCCTCCTCGGTCGAAGCCGACCGTAGCCAACGCGTCGGTCGCAACCTGGTCGTACGCGATAGGCCTCGGTGCGTTGGAGGGACGCCGCACCCACCTCGACGACATGCTGCAGCGCCGCGGCGCGGCGCACGAGCTGTGCATCCAGCGCCGCCTGGGCGGCATCCACCCGCGCGTGCAACCGGTCCAACCGGGTCAACGTGAAGATCACCCAGGCAGTGAGCAGCACCGTCAGGACGACGGCACCGATCAGCCACCCGACCGACAACACAGGCAGTCAGCGTAGGTGGGATCGTGAAGGGATACGCAACGGGGCCTGCGCCGTTAACCGCTCGTGATTGTGAACCTGGAGTTCTGTAGCGACGTTACGTCATTGATCACGTCAGTTGACGGCGCCGGCAATCGCCAGGTCGTACACGCGCACCACTTGGGCGACGATGACCGACCAATCGAAGGGAGCGACCGCTCCAGCGCCCGCCGCGGCGAGCCGTGACCGGAGCGCCGGGTCGTCGAGCATGCCGGCCAGCGCGACCGCCAGCGCCTCGGCGTCGCCGGTCAGGAACAGCTGACCCGCCGATCCCTCGCCGAGCACGCGTCGAAATGCCTCGAGATCACTCGCGACGATGGGGGCCCCGGCGGCCATCGCCTCGAGCAGGATGATCCCAAAGCTCTCTTGCCCCGTGTTGGGGGCGCAATACACGTCGACGGTGCGCAGCAGGCTCGCCTTCATCGGTTCGCTGACCTGACCAAGCACAGTCACTCGACCGCGGACGGTAGCCGGCAGTGCTTGCCGGAACCCCTCCGCGTCACCCCGTCCGGCGACCAGGAGGTGGAGATTCGGCCGGCTCGGGGCGAGCTGTTCCAGAGCGGCAATCAGAACCTGCATTCCCTTGCGCGGCTCGTCGTAGCGGCCGATGAAGCTGACCGTCTGGCCGTAGTTTGCGAACTCGGCGAGCGGCTCGGCTGAGCGGAACCGGTCGATCGAGATTCCATTGGGAATCACGACGGCGTCCGCGCCCAGATGTTCGACGATGACCTTGCGGGCAGCGGTGGATACTGCGATCCGTCCCGGAGCTTCTCCGAAAACGGTTGCAGCATCGTGTCGAACATCCCGAGCATTCGCGAGCGCGTGGTGGCCATGTGGAAACGTGGCGACGAGCGGGCCGTCGTGAATCATGCAGGTCAGCAACGACAGGCTCGCTGCCGCCGGCTCGTGGACATGGACGACGTCGAACTTGCCGTCGCGCAACCAGTGACGCACGCGCGCGGCGGACACGAGCCCGAACTGCACCCGGGCCACCGACCCGTTGTAGGGAACGGGGACCGACTTGCCGGCGAGGACGACGTGGTTGGGTAGATCCGGAGTGTCCTCATCCCCGGGGCCAGAACGGACACCTGGTGTCCGAGCCCGATGAGGGTCTCGGCGAGATCGCGAACGTGCGCTTGCACCTCCGGGGATGTTCCACGAGTACGGGCAGACGATGCCGATCCGCAACTCAGCCACCCGTCGCGTGCGTCGAATCCGCACCAGTGACCAGGGCCGCCTCCGGCGCGTCGCCCCGCAGCCCGGACGCATCCAGGTCCGCGAGCCAGAGTCTTTGCAGCATATGCCAGTCGCTCGGATGAGCGGCGATGTGCGCGGCGAAGGCGTTCGCCAGCGTCTGGGTGCCGGTCGCGACCCGCTCCCGCATCCGGTGCTGCGCGAGAAGGTCGACGGGCGGCCCGATGTGCTGGCCCCAGCCGCCGTCACCGGTGAACCACAGGCCGACCGGCAGGAGGGTCGCGCCGGTCGTGGCCGCCAACAGGGCCGGTCCGGCGGGCATGCCGGCGCGTCGCCCCGAAGAACTCGACGTTCACTCCGGAGCGCGACAGATCGCGGTCGGCGACGAGCACACACACTCACCGCTACGCAACCGAGCGGCCAAGATCTCCGCGGCCGGCCGCGGTCCGCCGGTCAGCGCCAGCACCGCATGCCGATGCCCTCCCCGGTACGCCACGAACCGGTCGTAGAGCGATTCCGGCCGGAGTCGCTCGGCGACGGTGGTGAACGGAACGCCGTGCTTGATGAGCCAGACGGCCGCGACATCCCAATTTCCCATGTGCGGCAGAGCCAGAATCAGACCGCGGCCGGCCGCCATTGCCCGGTCAATGTGCTCTGCGCCTTCGGTGCCGGCTTCGAGGCGAGCGGCAACCTCGTCGAGGTCCATCGTCGGCAGCCGGAACGTCTCCAGCCAGTACCGGCCGTACGAGCGCATCGCCGATTTGACCAACGCATCAAGTTCTGGCTCGGGACACTGCGGACCGACCACGCGCCGCAGGTTGGCCTGCAGTCGCTGGACACCCTTCGATTGCCGGCGTACGGCGACGTCCGCTGCGGCGCGGAAACCGGCGGCGGCGACCCGCTCGGGCAATCGGTTGGTTGCCTTCCAGCCGGCCGCGAAGGCGAGATCGAGGGCGCGGTCCCGAGCGCTATGGGCGTTCATGCCGCCGTCGCGTCCGCGACTGCTGCCATACGGCCGCCATCCGCTGCCCGATCGTGACGGTGGATGCCACCACGAGAATCCACAGCGCGGCGGCCTGCGCGTACGGCACACGCAGACGGCTCCCCCGACAGCCCGGTACCCACGAGAACGATGATCAGGCGTTCCGCCCGCTCGGCGATGCCACCGTAGCGTTCAGGCCAAGACCTTCCGCGCGGGCCCGGATATAGGACGTGAGCCCGCCCAGCACAAGGCACAACATGGCGGCGGCGAGCATCCAGGGCTGGTCGTGCCGGGCGAAGTACCAGGCGATGGACCCGAAGATCGCGGCGTCGGCGATCCGGTCGCCCGTCGAATCGAGCACCGCGCCGAACTTGGTGGTCTTGCCGCTGGCCCGGGCCACCGCTCCGTCGAGGACATCCAGCATCACGAAACCCCAGATCAGCAGGGTCCCGGCGAACCACCAGCCCTGAGTGAAGAAGATCAGCGCCGATGCCGTCGCACCTACCGTGCCGGTGATAGTGATGGCGTCCGGGGTTACGCCGTGCCGGGCTAGCCAGGCGCCAAACGGGTTGATCGTGTTACTCACCCATGCGCGGGCGTGGATGTTGAGCACGCGGACAGCGTCCCTTCGGGTGACTGCCCACCCGGACCGCCGCGCACGCTGCGACCTGGTGGTGCGCGCTCACGATAGCCGGATCAGCGGTGACGGATCTGGGAACCGCGCTTGTCCGCGCCCCGACGTTGGGTGTCGAATGCCAGAGAAGGTCAATGTGCGGCGATACCCAGGCCGCCTGCGAACAAATCTCGTGGAGGTGGCCCTGATGCCGACCAAGAAGTCCGCCGGCGACAAGCGCACGGCGGTGGGCACGTTCGAGACGGCCGACCGCCCCGAGAAGATCCGCAACGTCGCATTGGTAGGCCATTACGGATCGGGGAAGACAACCCTGGTGGAGGCCCTGCTCGCGGCGACCGGCACTATCACCCGCGCCGGAACGGTGGCGGACGGATCGACGGTCAGCGATGCCGACCCGGTCGAGGTCGCCCAGCAACGGTCAGTCGCCCTGGCGGTGTGCCCACTCCGCCATGACGACATCGTCGTGAATCTCCTCGACACCCCCGGCTACCCGGACTTCACCGGCGAGCTGCGGGCGGGCCTGCGGGCGGCAGACGCCGCGCTGTTCGTGGTGTCCGCGGCGGAGGACATCGACCCGATCACCTCGACTTTGTGGGAGGAGTGCGCCGCGCTCGGCACGCCGCGTGCGGTCGTCATGACCCGGCTGGACACCCCACGGGCATCCTTCGACGACTCGCGTCGCGGCCTGCCAGCGCGTGTTCGGCGGGGCCGACGGCCAGGCCGTGCTGCCGCTCTACCTGCCCGTCGCGCACGAGCCCGAGACAGCCCCGGAGGCTCTGGTAGGGCCTGCTGAGCCGCCGGGTGTACGACTACGCATCCGGGTTCCCGCCGAAGGTAACCGACCTGAGCGACGACGTCGCAGTCGCCGGCGACGTCGAGCAGGCGCGGAATGCGCTCATCGAGGCGATCATCAACAACAGCGAGGACGAGAGCCTGCTCGACCGTTACCTGTCCGGCGAGGACATCGGCGTGGATGTGCTCATCGGCGACCTGGAAACCGCGGTTGCGCGGGGAACCTTCTACCCCGTCGTGCCCGTGTGTTCAGGAACCGGTCTGGGTCTCGGCGAGCTGTTGGAGATCATCAGCGGCGGATTCCCGTCGCCGGTCGAGCTCGATCCGCCCGCCGTCACGACCGTGACCGCCGGCCCGGCCGAAACCCATCCAATGCGACCCGGCCGGACCGCTGGTTGGCGAGGTCATCCGCACGTCCGTCGACCCCTACCAGGGCCGGCTGTCCATCCTGCGCATCTTCTCGGCACGCTCACGCCGGACAGCGCTATCCATGTTTCCGGACACGGAGGCGCGCATCGCGTGGGCATCCGGACCACGACACGGACGAGCGGGTCGGCCAGCTCTTCTCGCCGTTCGGCTCCGCGCTACGCCCGATCGACAGGGCGATAGCCGGTGACATCTGCGCGGTTGGTCGCCTCACCGTTGCCGAGACCGGGGACACCGTGTCGGACAAGGCCGCGCCCCTATTGGTGGAACCCTGGTCGCTGCCCGAGCCGCTCCTGCCGATCGCCGTCCAGGCGGCGACCCGGGGCGATGAAGACGCTCTGCCAAGTCCCTCGGGCGGCTGACGGCGGGCGACCCCACGGTGCGGGTAGAACGCAGCCCGGACACCGGCCAGCTCGTGCTCTGGTGTCTGGGCGAGGCGCACGCTGATGTGGTACTGGACCGGCTGCGCGCGTCTGGAGCACGCGTCGACACCGTTCCGGTCAAGATCGCCGTGCGGGAGACGTTCACCGATACCTCACGTGGCCACGGCCGCCTCGTCAAGCAGTCCGGCGGGCACGGGCAGTACGCCGTCTGCGACATCGAGGTGGCACCGCTCCCCGCGGTTCCGGCGTGGAATTCGCCGAGAAGGTCGTCGGCGGCGCCGTGCCGTCCCAGTTCATCGGCTCGGTCGAGAAGGGTGTGCGATCGCAGCTGGAGCATGGCCTGGACAACGACCACATCCCGATCGTCGACGTGCGGGTCACCCTCCTGGACGGCAAGGCCCACAGCGTCGACTCGTCCGACGCCGCGTTTCAGATGGCCGGCGCCCTCGCGGTGAAGGACGCCGCGCCCAAAGGGTGGCGTGTCGATGCTGGAGCCGCTCGCGACGGTGGACATCACCGTGCCTGACGCGTACGTCGGTTCGGTACTGTCCGATATGTCCGGGCGACGGGGTCGGGTCACCGGAACCGAGCCCGGATCCCACGGCCCCCACGGCATGGAACGGACTGTCGTGCACGGCGAGGTGCCCGAGGCCGAGCTCACCCGTTACGCGATCGTCCTGCGCTCGCTCACGGCCGGGACCGGCCATTTCGGCGCGCCGGTTCGCCCGCTACGAGGTCGTACCGCAGCACGTCGCCGCCCAACTCCGCGAGGCTGCCAAGACCTGAGCGCATTCCGGCCGGCTTCTGGATCGAGCGCCGGTCGCTGACCCTCAGCGCAGCCGTCGGCGCTGGATCGGTCGTGATCTTGGACTGCTAGCCCTGGAGCGCCGGTAAGTCCAAGATCATCGGTGCTTCTGGAACGGCGCTCCCTTCATCGGCGGCGGTGCGGCGCCGCCGGCGGGGCGCCGTCCCGAACAGATCCCTGGTGATCTCCCGGCCGAGCGTGCTGCCGGCGCTGCGCGCAAATGACCCGAGCACGGCACCGAACAGTCCGCCCGCCGCGTCCGCGAAGCCACCCTGCGGGGAGCCGGCTCGAGAGGCAGCCTGGGGCGCACGCTCCGCAGGCTCACACGCTCGGCGGGCGCCTCCGGCTCCTCGGCCGGCGGCGCGGCGAGTTTGGCGGTCAGGCGCTCATAGGCGGACTCGCGATCCAGCGATTGTCCGTATCGGGCCTGGAGGGGCGATCCGGCCACCGCCTGCACCTGGGCGGCCGGATCGATCTGCGCCATCGCACGATCGCGGCGCTCGCAGGCGGGTCCAGGCCACCGGCGTGGGCGCACCGGACTCGGCCAGCACCGTGATCACTGCCTCGCCGGTTGCCCAGCTGGGTGAGCGCCTCGGACAGGTCGTAGTCCTTGGTCTTCGGATACGTCTTCACGGCCTTGGCCAGGGCGGCCGCGTCGTCGGGTGTGAACGCGCGCAGCGCATGCTGTACCCGATTGCCCAGCTGGCCGAGCACGGAGTCGGGCACGTCGGTGGGATTCTGCGTCACGAAATAGATGCCGACGCCTTTCGACCGAATCAGCCGCACGGTCTGAGTGACGGCCTCGAGGAACGCCTTGCTGGCGTCGTTGAACAGCAAGTGCGCCTCGTCGAAGAAGAAAACCAACTTGGGCTTGTCGAGGTCGCCGACCTCAGGAAGCTCGTGGAACAGATCAGCGAGGAGCCACATCAGGAAGGTGCTGAACAGCGTCGGCCGATCCTGCAGGTTGGCCAGCTCGATCGAGCTGATCACCCCCGACCCTGGTCGTCGGTCCGCAGCAGGTCCGCGGTGTCGAATTCCGGCTCGCCGAAGAACACGTCGCCGCCTTGTGTTTCCAGCGTGATGAGTTGTCGCAGGATGACGCCAGCGGTCGAGCGGACAGCCCGCCTAGGTTTTTCAGATCAGCTTTTCCTTCGTCGCTCGTCAGGTAGCTGGATCACGGCCCGGAGGTCCTTGAGGTCCAGCAGCGGCAGGCCGGCCGCGTCGGCGTAATGGAAGATCAGGCCCAGCGACGATTCCTGCGTGCTGTTGCAGCCGAGCACCTTGGCCAGCAGGGTCGGACCGAAGGATGTCATCGTGGCCCGCAGCGGAGCGCCGGAACCCACTCCGCCGAGGGGCCAGGAATTCCACCGGGTAGGCCGTTGGCGCCCAGTCGTCGCCGGTGTCCGCCGCTCGCTGGGTGATCCGGTCGTTGGACCTGCCCGCCTCGCGACAGTCCGGACAGGTCGCCTTTGACGTCGGCGATCGACCACGGGGACCCCGCAGCGGATAGCTGCTCGGTGAGCACCTGAAGGGTCTTCGTCTTGCCGGTGCCGGTAGCCCGCGGCGATGAGTCCGTGCCGATTGACCATCGCCAGCGGAACCCGGATACGGGCCTGCAGAATACGACCTGCCGTCGAGCAGCACGGACCCCATCTCCAGCGCCGCACCTGCGGATTCGTACCCGCTCGCAATCCGCTCGGCGGCGTCAGCGCGCCGGATTTCGCTTCGTGCTGGTGGCGGCGATGGGGACGGTGGAGTCTCGGTCGCGGGCGGTCTCTGCACGACGACGGCTGCGACCGTCGTACCGTACCGATCTCCCGACCTGGTGGCCGGCTACTCTCTTGGGGAGTTTGAGCTTGCTCAGATCGGGCATCTTCGTGCCGGGCGGTAGCTGCGGGACGCCGCCGAGTGAGCCGAGCCCACCGGGCAGGCCGGTCGGCACTACCACCGATTCCTCGCGGAAGCCCGGCGGGTGTCCTCGGCGGAGTGGGACCGCGACCGGATCCGGAGCGCCCCTTCTGCCCTTGCGGCCTTTCGCGGACTTGGTGTTTCTTCCGTCGCGCCCGGCAGGCCCATGGCGCCACCCATCTGCTGCATCATCTTGCGGGCCTCGAAGAATCGGTCGACCAGGTTGTTCACCCCACTGACCGAAACGCCGGAACCATGAGCGATACGAAGCCGGCGCGACCCGTTGATCATTTTCGTTCTCTCGCTCCCGAAGGTGTCATCGACCGGATCGATGGCTGCCGTCCGATCGAGGTCCCGATCATCGACCTGGCTGATCGCCTCCTTCATCTGCCCATGCCCGGCAGCATCCGAGCAGATTCGAGATAGGCCCCATCCGACGAATCGCCTGCAGCTGCTCGAGAAAGTCTTCCAGTGTGGAACTCATTGCCGGTGCCCAGCTTGGCGGCCAGCTGCTCCGCTTCGGCCTGGTCGAAAGTGCGTCGCCTGCTCGATGAGAGGTCAGCATCGTCGCCCATTCCGAGGATGCGGACGCCATCCGGTCGGGATGGAAGACATCGAAGTCTCTCGAGCTTCTCGCCGTTGGACGCGAACATGACCGGCTCGCCGGTTACGTACCGGACGGACAGCGCCGCTCCGCCGCGCGCGCTCTCCGTCGAGCTTCGCGAGCACGACACCACTGGAAAGCCTGACTCCGTCGGAAGGCCTCCGCGGTGTTTACCGCGTCCTGTCCGACCATGGCGTCGACGACGAACAGGATCTCCTGAGGCTGAACCGCGTCACGGATTGCCGCGGCTTGGTTCATCATCTCGGTGTCGATGCCGAGGCGCCTGGCCGTGTCGACGATCACCATGTCGTGCTGGGCCCGACGAGCGAAATCGATGGAGTCACGCGCGACCTGAATCGGGTCACTCCACTCCGTTGCCGGGCTGTGGGCGAACACCGGCAGGCGCGGCCCGCTGGCCGACGACCTGAGTTGCGTCACTGCGTTGGGACGTTGCAGATCAGCAGCAACGAGCACCGGGGTGTGGCCCTGGGCACTCAGCCAACGACCGAGCCTTTCCCGCGAGGCGTCGTCTTACCCGAGCCCTGCAACCCGCGCCAGCATGATCACCGTCGGCGGCGTGCTGGCGAACTTCATCCGGCGCGTCTCTCCGCCGAGGATGGCGACAGAGCCCTCGTCGAGCGATCTTGATGACCTGTTGCCAGGATTCAGCGCGCGAGATACCTCACTCGCCGCAGCGCCCGCTCCCTGATCGCCCCGATGAATTGGCGCACGACCGGCAAGGCGACGTCCGCCTCGAGCAGCGCTATGGCGAATCTCGCGGGCCGTCGCGTCGATGTCGGCGTCCGAGAGCCGGCCCTGCCGCGCAGGCTGGTGAAGACCGCGCTCAGGCGATCGGACAGAGTGTCGAACACGAGGCAGACCCTTCGATCGGTAGTCCGGTCCCAGGGTGGTCTAGGACGCAGACCGGCGACCGGCGGTCAGATCAGCCGCGGCCTCCGTCGACGTAGAGCACCTGGCCCGTGATGTATCCGACTCCTGGCACCGAAGAACGCCGCGGCGTTCGCGACGTCCTCCGGCACGGCCGCCACGCCGCACCGGCAACGTCGCGGCAGTCTCCTCACGCATCTGTTCGAATGTGGTCCACCGACGGCCTGCGGTGCTCTGGTCATCGCGGTCCGCGATGAATCCCGGCGCTGACAGCAGTTGGCGGTCACCTCGAACGGCCCGAGTTCGGATCGCCATCGTCTTGGTCAGACCTGCAGGCCGCTTTGGCGGCCGAATGAGTTGACTTGACCACGGTTGCCCAGCGCAGAGGTCGGAAGACATCGAGACGATGCGCCCATACCGCGCTTCGACCATGCGCTTCTGCGCGAGCTGGCCGGCAGAGAAACGCGCCGCGCAGGTGGACATCCAGCACCGTCGTCCAGTCGTCGTCAGGACATCTTGAACAGCAGGTTGTCGCGTATGACGCCCGCGTTGTGGACGAGGATGTGCAGCGCCGAATCGTTCCACCACCCGATCAACGGCGGCCTGCACGTCCTGGCGTCGGGACACGTCGCCGCCAATGCCCAGGCCTGCCCCCAGCGCTCATGAGCTGCTCGGCCATCCCGACGGCGAGCTCGCTGCAGGTCGAGCACCGCGACGCTCACCCACGCCTTGGGATAACCGTCGGGCGACCGCTGCGCCGATGCCCTGCGCCCCGCCGGTCACGAGCGCAACCCGGCCTTCGACTCCAGGCGTGCAGTCTTTCCCCGTGTCAGGTCAACCATCCGCGCGCAGCCGGCGGTTGCCTGGTGCGACTTCCTGCGATGAGCCGGGACAGAATATCGACGAGGCTCGCCGGCGTCCTCCGGCGTCCGGCGTCGAGGAGCATCGCCAGCACCTGGGGCGTCGATGCCGGCATCGACACACGCCTGCAACCGATCGGAGCACTCTTCGAGGCCGGCCCGCGCACATGACCAGCGCATCAACCACGTCGTCCGGAACTGCTGCGAGTGCGCGCCGCCCGATCACCGACCGCCCCAGGCGGCCCACATCGGTTCGAGGATCTCGCCGCGTCCGAGCCGCCGGTGGAACCTCGGCGTACGCGGGCACGGTCAGGTGGCCTCGTGATGAGTCGCCCGACCCGGGGCGCGGGCGTGACGCGCAGCGTCGGCCGTCGGACACACGAATATCGGGCGACGACCCGACGTCCGGGTTCTCGACGGCCTCGACGCAGCGAGCGACATCGTCGGGAGCGATCCAGTTCAGGATCGCGCCGTCGGCTTCCGCCCCGGCCAGGCGCAGCATCTGGCGGCGCAATCCGGCGAGCATGATCGGGGCGGCTCGGCCGGTGGCGTCTCGAGCGGCGAACCGCCGGATGCGGAACGTGTCGAACTGGCCGTCGATCCGCTCGCCGGCCAACGCCGGCCCGAACCATCCGCAGCAACGTCGCGAGTCCGCCGCCCATGGGCGCGTCGAGGTCAGCGCCGTTCCAGTCCGGCAGACAATGATCGGGCTCGAGGCGCCGAGCCCGAGGACGAAGCGGCCGGGCGCCGCGCTGGCGAGCGAGGCCGCGCTCATCGCGATGCAGGGCCGGTCCGCCGCGGTGAAGACCGGGACGATCGCCGTGCCCAGCCGCAGCGTGCAGCGCCCAGGTCGAGGCGAGGGCGAGCAGGCGTGAACGCATCGGTTCCGGCGACCTCCGCCGTCCACGACGTCGGTGTATCCCGCGGCGGCCAGCGCCGGCAACCGAGGGCGGCGTGGATCGCGCGAGTGACACGCCGGTGACCGGTAATGGTCATGCTCCCACCGCACGCCTCGGCCGTGCGTCATGTCAGCTGGTGACCGCGTCGAACAGACTGCCGACCCCGGAACGTCACCGCAGCGGCGAACGCACCGAGCAGGAGTTGGCGAGTTCCGGAGAATATCCAGCTGCGACTGGTGAATTGCGCCGTCAGCGCCCCAGCGGCGAACAGCGCGGCGAGCGACAGCACAGCCGCAGAGATGAGAAGTGAGGTCGCAGCCAACAAGTACGGCAGCAAGCGGGATCATGTCCCTCCGACCGTGAACGACGCGAACGACGAGCCCGCCGCCGTCCAGGGGCTCGGCAACGCCGTCGGATTGACCCCGAACTCAGCCATCGCGTGAGATCGACAGCGCTTCGTCCGGGTCGCGCGAGATCTGCTCGGCTACCTGGTTCGCGAGCCGCTGGCTCGACGCCCCGGTCAGACGTAAGCTTTGCGCCAGCTCTGCCTGCTTCGGCCGCCGCGTTGTCTCGAAGCTCGCGCCGCTCGACCTCGATCTCGGCATGGGCCGATTCGTTCTGGCTCTGCACCGACACGTACTCGCCGGTCGCCATGGAGAAAGCGCCGCCGACCAGGCCCGGCGAGCCCGGCGAGGGCCACGGACGTGCTGTCGGCATTGGCGCCGGCGACCCCGGCGATCAGCGCGAAGTTGGACACCAGGCCGTCCATCATCCCGAACACCGTCGGCCGCAACCATCCGCCGGTCACCGAGCGATGCTGATGATGGATCTCCGTACCGCCACGTCATCCGTCTGCCTCGCCGGAGCGCCGCCGGCGATCGTGCGTCGTCGCGATCAACCGGTCGGGCTGCTCATCGGGGCCGGGTTCGCTCTCACCTGGCGCCGGGTCGTCGCCTGCTCACCGGGCGCCAGTTTCGCTGTCGCGCGGGCGGGTGTAGAGCGATCGTCTGGCGCAGATCGATGGCGAATGAACCAGACGAGCGCGCCGAGGAACACCACGATGGCGGTCCAGTCGTTCAGGACGCACGCCGAGGAACTCGTGGGCAAGTCCGATCGCAGCGCCTCGATCCACGCCCGCCCGGCCGCATAGCCCATCGCGTAGAGCGCGAATTCGTTTCCTCGGCCGAGTGTCCACCGGCGAGCCGCCCAGATCAGCGCGAACCCCAACGCGATGTCCCAAAGCGACTCGTACAGGAATGTCGGTTGGTAGTACCCCTGAACGGTGCTCCCGGTTCCACAGTCGACGGCATGCCCGGCGACGGTGTCGAAGCAATGAATCTGCAGCTTCCACGGCACGCTCGTCGGGCCGCCGAACAATTCGTTGTTGAACCAGTTGCCCCACCGACCGATGCCCTGGGCGAACGCGAGCCCGGGCGCCGCAGCATCGGCGAAAGCGGTGAGGCGGATGCCTTTTCGCCGACACCCGATCCACGCTCCGAGGACGCCCATGGCCACGGCTCCCCAGATGCCAAGGCCGCCGTCCCAGATCTTCAGGGCATCGATTGGGTGCCGGCCCGACCGAAGTATTTTTCGCCGTCGGTGATGACGTGGTACAGCCGGCCGCCGATGATGCCGAAAATGATTGCCCAGAACGCGACGTCCCAGACGTCCTCGTCCCGGCCGCCACGCGCCCGCCACCGACGGAGGGTGAGCGCGACGCACACGAAGATGCCGGCAACGATGCATAGCGCGCAGGCGCGGACCGGCAACGGTCCTAGATGCCAGACGGCCTGAGTTGGGCTCGGGATGCTGGCCACACTGCGCACTCCGTCACCGTAGACGAGATCGCAACACCAGGTTCAGCGACATGGCGTCTCGCACATGAGATCCGCGCGGTTGGTGGTCACCGCTCACGGCGATCGGATGTTCCTGCAGGTCCAGCAGCGGTCAGCTCGATGACCCAGGACCCGCTGAAGTGCAGGTCCGCGTCGCGGCGTCGGGCGTGAACTTCGTCGATGTCTACCAACGGCAGGGCATCTACCCCGTTCCGACGCCGTTCGTGCTCGGCGGCGAGGGTGCGAGTGACGTTGTCGCGGTCGGGGCGGACGTCTCCGGTGTTGCCGTTGGCGACCGAGTGGCCTGGGGGAACGTGCCGGGCAGCCATGCCGAGGGGCTGAACAGTCGCGGCCAACTCCCATCGTGCCACTGCCGGACGAGGTCGACACCGGGCGGCCGCGGCCGCGATGCTGCAAGGGATGACGGCCCATTACCTCGTCACGTCGACTTATCCGGTTCAGCCGGGCGACAGCGTGCTCGTGCACGCGGCGGCCGGAGGCGTCGGGCAGCTGCTCGTCCAGATGGCCAAGGCCCGCGGGGGCGTTTGTCATCGCGACGGTCTCCACCGCGCAGAAGGAGGCGGTCGCCCGACGCGTGGGCGCCGATCAGGCGTCATCCGCTACGAGGCGCTGTCCACTGACGAACTCGCCTCGGAAGTCCGTCGCCGCAACCATGACGCACCAGTGCAGGTCGTCTATGACGGTGTGGGTCAGGCGACCTTCGATGCATCCCTCGCGACGCTGGCGCCACGGGGCATGTTGGTGCTGTACGGCGCGTCGAGCGGCCAGGTGCCTCCGGTCGACCCGCAGCGGCTCAACCGGGGTGGATCCCTGTACCTCACGGCGGCCGACGCTCGCGCACTACATTGCGACCCGCGAGGAGCTGCTCTGGCGGGGACCGAGGTCCTGCGGGCCATCGCTGAGGGCACTCTGCGACTGGACATCGGCGGGAAATACCCACTCCGCGAATGCTGTGCAGGCGTATGACGATCTGGAGAACCGCCGGACGATCGGCAAGCTCATCCTCCAGCCGTGAGCATAACGTGCACGGCCGACTTCGAGACGAGTTTGCTCGTTAGCAACATGAACACTCACCGTGTTCTATAGAGGGATATCCACCACGGGTGTTAGGTTCCTGCTGCTACGTACCCGACCCAGGCGGTGGGAATGACCGAGGCCCCCATCCTGGTCAGGCCCCATTCCAGCTTTCAGCACGAAGCCTTGCTCTACCGCGGCATGGATGCGTTCCTCGCCGGCACGGTGGGCTTTGTTCGGGACGGCTCTGGCCAGCGACGCAGCCGGTCATGGTCGTTCTCGCCGAGCCCCCGGCTCCGGCGGCGCTGCGCGAGGGCACTCGGCGTCGACGCCCAGCGGGTCCGGAATGATGGACATGGCTGCCGTCGGCGCGAACCCGGCCCGCATCATCCCGGCGTGGCAGGAGTTCCTCGATGACCACGACGACGACCAACCTATTCGCGGTGTCGGCGAGCCGATCTGGTTCGGGCGGCGCGGAGTCGAGATTGCCGAGTGCCAGCTGCATGAGGCATTGCTGAACCTCGCGGTCGAGCCGGATCGGCCGTTCTGGCTGCGCTGTCCCTACGACGCGGACGCGCTACCGGCCGAGATCGTGGCTGCCGCGCACCACAGTCACCCGGTGCTCGTCGGAGGCCGGCGACTATCGCGGCAGCAGGTACTACGGCGGCGTCGTCCACGCCGCAGAGATGTTCGGCGAGCCGCTGCCGGAGCCCTCGGTCAGTGCCGTCAGCTACGTCTTCGACGGGATGACCGTGAACGACGCGATCAAGCATGCGGCAACCGAAGCCGCCGAGCTTGGACTCGACAGCGAGCGCCTGGCCGACCTGAGCCAACGCGCTGGGCGAGATTCTCGACAACAGCGTTCGCCACGGCGGCGGGGGTGGAACGCTTCGGCTGTGGCACGATCGGGAGGCGTACGTCTGCGAGGTTCGCGATGCCGGGCACATCGAAGACCCGATGATCGGCCGTCGACCGCCGGCCGAGAATCCCAGCCGACGTTCCGGGCTTTGTGGTTGGCGAACCAGCTGTGCGACATGGTCCAGGTCCGCTCCTCCGAAGGACGGCACGACCGTCCGGCTCATCAGCTGGCTGTCCGCGGCCGCTGACGGACTGGACGACTGCCCTAGCCGGCGGTGAGCCCGCACCCCGTCGGCCAGGTCGGCCGCGAGCCGAGCGAGCGCGGCAGATGCCGGCGGCATCCGGCGAGTCGAGCAGGCAGCGGACGAGCGCAGAGCCAACGATGACCCCGTCAGCGAACTGCGCTACCTCCTCGGCCTGTCGCCCGTTCGAGACGCCGAGGCCCACGCCAAACCGCAGACTTGGGCGACACGGCTCCGAACCCGCGCGACGAGGATGCGCGCCAGTGGCACCTACCGTGTCCCGTGCTCCGGTGACGCCCATCGTGGAGGCGGCGTAGACGAAGCTCGCGGACGCCGCCGCCGTGCTGGCAAGGCGGGCGTCAGTCGACGACGGCGCGACGAGGAAGACTCGGTCCAGGCCATATGCGTCGCTGGCCGCGATCCAGGGCGCCGCCTCGTCCGGAATGAGGTCAGGTGTGATCGCGCCTGATCCGCCGGCGCCAGCCAGGTCGGTCGCGAAGCGGGTAACTCCGTAGCGTTCGACCGGATTCCGGTACGTCATCACCACCGCGGCCGCTCCGGCATCGGCGACGGCGGTGACCGCCCGACGACGGCGCATGCCCACACCCGCTCGTACGGCCGTGATCCACCGCAGCCTGGATCGCTCGGACCATCCATGCCCGGATCGCTGTGGGACGCCCGACCTCCACGAGCGTCCACGCCTGCGGCGACCATGCGCGCGCATCAGCGTCGATCGATGTGTCGACGTCCGGGTAACCGACCGGAAGATAGCCAACTTAGTGCCGCGCGTCGATCGGCCTTCGCCGCGGCGATCGTCGACTCCGAGCGTGCCTGGCGCTCGAGATCGGTCGGCCGGCTACGGGCGCCGCTTTCAGGCCGGAGCGGCTGGCTCACAGGTCGACGAGATCGAAGTAGCGGGATCGCGGTCTCGACGTCCTGCTCGCACGCGCCTGGACAAGTTGATGAGGATGATCGCGTCCGGCCCCAACTCGCGCCCGAGTTGCTGCGCGCCGGCTAGCGGCGTGAGGCGGACTCGATCGCCGGGATGATGCCCTCGGTGCGACACAAGCAGCTGAAAGGCGTCCATCGCCTCGGCGTCCGTGAACCGGCCGGTATTCGGCGCGGCCGATGTCGTGCTGAGGTAGGCGTGTTCCGGCCCACGCCCGGGTAGTCCAAGCCGGCCGAGATCGAATGCGATTCGACCGTCTGCCCATTTGCATCCTGGAGCAGGTAGGAACGTGCGCCATGCAGCACGCCCGGCGAACCACCGGTGATCGTCGCGGCGTGCCGGTCACTGTCGATGCCGTCACCCGCGGCCTCGAAGCCGACGAGAGCGCACTCGATGCGTCGGGAATGAACGCGGCGAAGATGCCGATCGCGTTCGAGCCGCCGCCCACGCATGCGGCGACGACGTCGGGCAGTCCGGCCAGCGCGCTCGAGAACCTGGGCGCGAGACTCCGTGCCGATGACTCGGCTGAAACTCGCGCACCATCATCGGGATCGGATGCGGGCCCGCCGCGGTGCCGAGCAGGTAGTGCGTCGAGTCGACGTTCGCCACCCAGTCGCGGAAGCGCCTCGTTGATCGCGTCCTTCAGGGTCCGTGATCCGGTGCCGACCGGCACGACCTCGGCAGCCGAGTAGCCGCATGCGGGCCACGTTCAGCGCCTGCGCGGCGGTGTCCTCCTCACCCATGTGACGACCGTGCAGTCGCAAACCGAGCAGCGCCGCCGCGGTCGCGGTGGCGACGCCGTGCTGACCGGCGCCGGTCTCCGCGATCACCCGGGTCTTGCCGAGTCGCTTCGGTAAGCAGCGCCTGGCCCGAGCACATTGTTGATCTTGTGCGAACCGGTGTGGTTGAGGTCCTCGCGCTTGAGCAGGATGCGGGCACCGCCGGCCTCGGCGGCGAACCGAGGTGCTTCGGTGAGGGCCGACGGCCGCGCCGGCATAGTCATCGTAGCAATCGGTCGAGCTCCAGCGACGAACTGGGGTCGGCCTGCGCGGAGATGGAACGCGTCTGTCAACTCTCTCGAGCGCCGAGACAAGCGCCTCCGGGACAGATCGGCCACCGTAAAGACCGAAATGTCCTGCTCCGATCGGGGGATTCGGTGCGCAACTCGATATGCGTGGTCATGGCACAGGCTCCTGGGTCAGCGAACGACGGTTGACGAGGGGATGCAGCTCACCCGTGCCATCGATGCGCGCCGTCGACGTGACCCATGCCGGCAGTCTAACCGTCGAACACTGTGGATCTCCGCCGCGCGGGCCGGGATGCGGGACGAGCGCCCGGAGGGTGGTGACGGCCTTAGCGGGAGGCGCGCGGAGTTGCGGGTGAGCCCCGGCCGTTACCAGCTCAGCCACGGCTCCGCGGGGATCGGAGGTCGTTACCAGACCGGTGCCGACGAGCACCGCGTCCGCGCCGGCCGCCGCGTATTCGATCCAGATCGAGTGGCCCACGGACGCCGGATTCCGCGATCTTCACGACGTCGCTCATGGCAGTCCCGGTGCGGATTTAGCTCGAAGCGCGATCGGTCGACTCGCAAGGTGCGCAAATCTCGCGCGTTGACACCGATAACGCGCGCACCGGCGTCGAGAGCGCGAGAGGCCTCATCCTCCGTGTGAACCTCGACCACTGCGGTCATGCCTAAGCGACTCCACGCGCTCACGCAGGCCGACCAGCGCGTTCTGTTCAAGCATCGCGACGATTGACAGCACGAGGTCCGCTCCATGTGCCCGAGCCTCGTGCACTTGATAGGAACAGTAGATAAAGTCCTTACGTAGCAGCGGAATTGTCACCGCGGCTCGCACCTGATCGAGGTCATCGAGCGATCCGTCAAACCGCCGTTGCTCGGTCAGCACGCCAATTACGCGCGCGCCTCCCGCTTCGAACTCCTGAGCCAATCCCGCAGGGTCGTCGATGCTTGGCGAGTTGCCCTCTCGAGGGACTGCGCCGCTTGACCTCCGCGACCACGCCGACACCGGGCGCGCGTGGCATAGCGCAGAACCCGTTGAGCGGCGGCGGGGCGGATGCCGCGCGCGCTTTGACGTCGGCCAGCGATCGGCTCTGCTGACGCGTCGCAACATCGGCGCGTACGCCGACGAGGATCTCCTCGAGCACATTTGGGCGGTCGCCCACGAAGCCGCCTCTCCCGTGATAGCAGTTCGACCCGATGCTAGCTAGCGGGTTCGTGAATCGTGTGACGGGGCCCATGGACAGGTCGGTCTCACCACCCACCGAGGGGCAGCCGTACGGTGAACCGGGCGCCTCCCTCCGCCGCATGGCCGGCCTCGATCGTCCCGCCAATGCGCTCGACCAGTCCGTGGACGATCGCCAGCCCCAACCCGGTTCCGACGCTGCGAACACCGCGGTAGCGCTCGTACAACGCCGATCGGTCGAACGCGATGCGGCCAGATCATCGTCGGTCAAGCCCGGGCCGCCGTCCCGGACCTCCACCACGATGTGGGGCGACGTGGCCGGCTGTTCCACGCGACCCGCCAACACGATCAGGGACCGACGGCGTGACGCGCAGCAAGGCGTTCTCGAGCAGACCGTCCAGCACTTGCTGCACGGCGGGACGCATCGGCCCAGGCGATGAGCGGCCCGACCGGTCGTTCCACCACGAACCGAACGCCCTCCGCGGCACAGCGCCCGGACCAACATCGGCGGCCGAGTCGATGACGCCGCCTGACGTCGATTACCGCTAGGTCGACGCGGAATTCCTGCGCATCGAGCCGGGCAGAGATCCAGCAGATCTCCGACGAGGCGGGACAGGCGATGCGACTCGCTGAGCATGATCGCCCCGACCCGCGCCGTCTGATCCGGAGTGACGACGCCGTCCGCGCAGCGACTTCGGCGTAGCTGTTGATTGCTGTCAACGGAGTTCGCAGGTCGTGGGACACCGACATCAAGAACTGCCGCTGCCGAGCCTCGGACTGGGCCAGGCCGGCCGCGAGCGATTCAACGCGTCAGACACCTCGCGAACCTCAACCGGACCCTCGGCGGGATCACGACGTCCCGCCGGCCGGAGTTGAGCGTGGCGCGCGGCTGCCGCCGTGCGCTTGAGCGGACGGGCAGGCGCCAGCGACGATAAGACCGAGCAGGACCGCGATACCGACCGCAATGGCCAGGGCCACGATGAGCTCGGCGCAGTGCCGCATCGCCGACCGCGACGGCGTCCGCCCGGCGCTGGACCAGCACGATAGCGCCGGCATTTGTAGGACGGGCATCGACGAGCACGGACTGGCCATCCACCGTGCGGCGTGCGGACAGTGAGTTCTCGGCCAGCACGTCGGCGATCTCGTTCTGGGTCAGCGCGACGCGCAATCCGGCTGGCGGATACCACGACCCGCGCCGTCGATAGTCGCGAACTGGATCTTCTGCAGCGCCCGCAGCAGGTTGCGCGCTCCTGACCTCCCCGCGGTGGGATTCCCCGGAGCGTCGGCGAAGGTCTGCGCGGCATCGGCGAGACGGGCCAGGAGTTGTTTCGCGCGTCCGTCAGGTCGTTCGCCTGGCGGACCAACCCGACGTACGATGCCCCCAGCGACAACGGCTGTGATGAGAGCGATCGAGACGCGCCGAGCAAGGAGATGCGCAGCGGCGAGAGTGCCTCGGCGACGGATCACCGGCGCAGCTGCCGACCGCATAGCCGACACCGCGGACGGTTCGTACTGGGCTGGCGTCCCCGAGCTTGGCCCGGATCTGCGCAATATGCACGTCGACCGTCCGGGTCCCAGCTACCGATGCGTAGCCCCACACCTCACTCAGCAACTGCTCGCGGCTGTACGACCCGACCCGGGCGCCGCATCAGATGCGCCAGCAGGTCGAACTCGGTGACCGTCAGTGCCACCTCTTCGGTACCGGAGAACACCGTCGCTCGACCGGATCCGAGCCGGACGTCTCCGACCTCGAGCTGCGGCATCGCGTCCGGCGCGCCTTGGTCCGTCGCAAAACACCAGCTCACCCGCGCGACGAGTTCCCGCGGTGAAAAGGGTTTCGTGAGCATAGTCGTCGGCTCCGAGTTCCAGGCCCACGACGCGGTCGACCTCGTCGTCTCGAGCGGTGACGAACAGCACCGGAACCCAGTTCTGCTCGGCGCGCAGGCGGCACCTCGACGCCGTCCAGTTCGGTGGCAGGCCGACGTCGAACAGGACCGCCGCCGGCTTGAGCCGGCGGATCGCCGCGAGCGCCGCCGCTCCGTCCTTCTCGACGTGGACGCCATAGCCAGCTTCGCGAGGACACATCCGGATCAGGTCGGCGATCGCAGCCTCGTCCTCGGCGACGAGGACCAGCCTGCGGGCAGCGTTCTGGATCCGTCGGCGGGCCACCAGGCAATCTACGGCTCTGAGCCGGCGTCCGCGGTCACTGCCAGGTCAGGGGTTCGGTACGAGTGGACGAAGTCGCTCGCGTGGGCCATCCGGTGCGTCGACGCTCGTCCAGGTCCGATCCGGCTTCGCTCTGGCGGGTCCGCCGTGACGCCCGGCGCCGGATCCGCCGTCGGGTCGATGCCGCGGTCGAGTGCGGACCACAGTCTCGCGTCGTGCTGCGGCCCGGCCGCCAGCTGAGGATGCTCGTAGCGACCAGAAAGCCCCGGTCCAGGCCGCGCCGTATCCGATCGTGAATGCTCCGGCGACGAGGATGAGCAGACCGCCGAGCACGCGGCGAGTACCGGCCACACCGGATGCACGGCGACGGTCACAGCTCGGCCGGCGTCGAGCCCGACGCCGGTTTGGGCATCGCGCAGCAGCCTCGCGCGTGCTCCGATGAGATTGCGCGCAACGCCGTCACGGCGTCCCAGCACACGATCCCGCCGGCGATCACCAGTACCGCCCCGATGATCCGGCGAGCTATGCCCCGGCTGGCGAGAATGCCGACCACCCCGGCCAGCGCAACCACCGCGAGCCCGATCACTGCGGGATGCAGCGTCCGTCCGGTCACGTCGAGGACGTCATCCGCGAGTGGCCGAGCGCGGTGCGCGGTGACGGTCTGCCAACTCCGGCCACCGGCGAACAGGGCCAGCGCGCCGCCGATGATGAGGCCGAGCAGTGCTGCCGCGAACGTCAGGCGTCCACCAGCTGTCATGGAACAATCCGACGAGACCGGTCCGGCTCGGGATAGCACGCAGCGTCTCGGCGGTTGCGATTGCCTGCAACACCGCGCGCGCCTTGTTCCGGGTTTCCTGCTCTTCTAGCGCCGGGAATGCTGTCGGCAACGATCCCGGCCGACGCTTGCACGTAGGCATGGTCACCAGTCATCACGGCGGTGCGGATCGCGATCGCCATGTCCAGGTCGCCCGCCGCATCGAGATATCCGACGGCCCCGCCGTACACCCGCGACGGACCGGCTCCAGCTCCTCGATGAGCTCCATCGCCCGCACCTTCGGCGCACCGGTCAGCGTGCCCGGCCGGGAAGCTCGCGCACGCAGGACGTCGAATGCGTCACAGCCGTCGGCGATCCGGCCTTGCACGGTCGAGACGATGTGCCAGACATGGCTGTAGCGCTCGAGCGATCCGAACTCGACGACCTCGACCGATCCGGGCGCGCGATACCCGCCCGAGGTCGTTGCGGGCGAGGTCGACGAGCATGCACGTGCTCGGCCCGCTCCTTCGGGTCGTCGTACCAGCTCGGCGGCCAGCGCAGCGTCGCGCTCGGTCGTGCTCCCCGCCGGCGGGTGCCGGCGATCGGATGCAGGACGGCTACGCCGTCCGCGACGGTGACCAGCGCCTCCGGGCTGGAGCCCACGATGTCGAGGCCAGGCAGCCGCAGGACGTACATGTACGGGGACGGGTTGAGGGTGCGCAGAACCCGGTAAACGTCGAATGCGTCCGCGTCCGTGTCGACCTGGAACCGCTGACCAACCTGAATCTGGAATACCTCTCCAGCCCGCACGGCCTCGAGCGCCTGTTCGACGGCGGGTTGATACTCCCCTGCCGGCGTGCGGGACACAGCGTCGCTTGGGTCCGGGCCGGCCGATCTCAGCCACCGTCGGCGCGGCCGGAGTGGCGAGCGCGGCGCCGCATGCGATCCAACCGGCGGCCCGCATCGCGCGTACGCCACGTCGAGCTCGCCGGTCGACATCCCGGAGTGCACCACGGCGTTGGCGATGAGCGTGACGGAGCACTCATGGTGGTCCACCGCCTGCCAGGTCGGTGACGAGCAGCATGGTCAGCTCCGGAAGGCCCAGGTCATCCTCGGCCTTCTGGGGCAGCGTCTCTATCCGGCGGACCACGTCGTAGGCCGAGATAGCCGACGAAGCCACCGGTGAGCGGCGGCAGCCCGGGTAGCCGCGGGCCGCGCAAGGCCTCGCCACGCCGCGCCGAGTACCTCGAGCGGATCACCGTCAGTCGGTACGCCATCCGGGATCTGACCGCTCCACACCGCTTCACCCGCCCGCGTAGACAGCGTGGCGACGGCATTGACCCCTACGAACGACCACCGGGAGAACGATCGGCCCGGCTCCGCGGATTCGAGCAGAACGTGCCCGGGCGGTCCGCCGCGAGCTTGCGATAGACGCCTACCGGCGTTTCGGCGTCGGCGAACAGCGGTGCGGGTGAGCGGCACGAGCCGATGGGTACGGGCTAAGTCGCGAAGCTCGCGGCGGCCGATCGGTGCGCTCACGACGTCGACGATGCCGCCCGCTCCGCGTCCACGATGGTGACCGGCAAGGCGCCGAGATCGAAGCAGGTTCGGTCTCCGGTGTGGCACGCCGCGCCGACCTGGTCGACGCGGACCAGCACGGAGTCACCGTCAGCAGTCGAGGGCTACCGAGCTGACCAGCTGGATGTTTCCCGACGTCGCTCCTTTCACCCAGTACTCCTGACGGGAGCGAGACCAGAAGGTGGCCCGCCCTGTGGTGAGCGTGCGGTGCAGGGCCTCGTCGTCCATCCAGCCGACCATGAGAACCTCGCCACTGTCGTGCTGCTGCACGACGGCAACGACGAGGCCGGCCGCATCGCGCTTCAGACGCGACGCGATGGTGGGCGGAAGATCGGAAGGACCGCGAGCGGGCATGCCTTGATTGTGCCCGGTCGTCCGGAGCCGGTTTTCGGACGCTCAGAGCCCGCGGAGGCTCTAAACTGCGCGGCGCGGCGCCCGGCCGGGGTAGGGGACGACGGCAGCCGCGCACGGTGACCGTACTTCCGGATCGGACCGAGCTGTCGAACCGCACCGACCCGCCGTGGGCCTCGACGATCGACCGGACGATCGACATGCCGGAGTCCGCTGCCACCGCGGGCCCGCGTCCGGGCCTTGTCGGCCCGCCAGAATCGTTCGAATACCTGCGCCGCTTCGTCCGGCGGCAGCCTGGCCCGGCATCGTCCACACGCAGGACGCTGTCTGCCCCGTCGCGGTAGGCGCTGACCCGGATCGGACCCGCCGCAGCAGTGTGCACGGCGGCGTTGGTCACCAGATTCCGTACGACGCGGAGGAGCTGGTCGTAGTCGCCGTACAGCGGTACCTCGGGGTCAACCGCGACCTCGATGCGACGCTGCGGAAACGCCGCCTGGGCTCCCTCGATCGCGGTAGATACCAGATCGTCGGTGTCGACCGGTTCCAGCTGCGGCGCGGCTCCTCGATCGGTGCGGGCCAACAGAAGCAGATCGTCGACCAGGCGGGACATCCGGGTGCCCTCGGACTCGATGCGGTCGAGCGGTGTCGGCATCGCTTTCCACGTCAGCCGTGCCGTTGGCGCGCCGCATGCGAGCCAGCTCGGCGTACCCACGGATCGAGGTCAGCGGCGTCCGCAGCTCGTGCAGGCGTCGGCCATGAACTGCCGCATCCGCTCCTCGCCTCGCGACCCGAGCGGCAAACTGCGTCTCGACCGCCCCGAGCAGGTGTTGACGGACTCGGCCATCTGCCCGGCTTCGGAGTCGACCTCCGATGGTGCGACCGGGACCCGGCGATCCAGGCCGGCGCCTTCCGGCGAAAGCTCCGCCGTGACCTCCCGAGCCGTACTGGTGACTCGGCGCAACGGGCGCAGGCTGAGCCGTACCCCGTATGCGGTGGCCACGAACGCGACGAGCCAGCAAGCCGAGCCGATCCGAGCTCGATCACCACGAGGCGATGCATCGTGGTGTGTTCACCTCGACCGGTCGACAACCCAGTCACCACGATGAGGCCGGGCGCGAAGCGTCTCGGCGCGTCACCCGGACCTCGGTGCCGTCCGTCGGAGGTGACCGTGTGCGTCCGCGCCGATATCGCCGATCAGGACGGTTGGCATCCGACGGCATCAGGGTGAGCAGCACGTAGTCGGGGCCGCCCTGCAGACTGTCGACCAGCGGCCTGCCGTCAGTGCTGTAGACGGCGATCCATTGCGGCTGGGCGCGTGGAAGCCGAGCCGATTGACCGAAATTTGCACGACGTGGGGTTGTTCGGCGTCAGCGGGCCATTCATGTTCAGGCAGTTGGCGATCCGGGTCGCGTTGTTGCTCGCGAGTGGCCGCGCAGCTGCTGGGCCAATCGTACAGGTGTGGGCCGCAGCAGCGCGTAGGTGGCGAAGCTCCATCGCGAGGCACCGGTACGAGGACGAGCGACACGACGCCCGAGAATCAGTCGGCCGGCCAGGGTGCGCGGAATGACGCGCCAACGCCGGGGTTTGCGCCGGGCCGGCGCTGGCCGCCGGGAGTCGCCGGCAGGTCGGCCGTGGGCAGCGGTGACTTCATCTCCTCGACGTTCGGATCCCACGGCCCGTCGTGGGAGACGGGCGTGGGTATCTCGCTCACCTCGACGTGCGTGTCACCGCCGCCGAGGTCGAAGTCACGGCTCATCGTGGCTCAAGAGTACGAAACGACCTCAGAATGATGCACCGGCCGCCCGGAGATGAAGTGGTTAGGCGCGGGGCGCGCTTGATGACATAGCCGGCGCCGCGGACCGTGTGGATGAGCTTGGGATCCACTGCGTCCACCTTCTTGCGCAGGTACCCGATGTAGAGCTCGACGATGTTCGATTGTCCTTGAAAGTCGTACTTCCAGACCCGGTCGAGGATCTGAGCCTTCGACAGCACCATGCGCTCGTTGCGCATCAGGTAGCGGAGCAACTCGAATTCCGTGGCCGTGAGGTGGATCTCCTGCCCGGCGCGAGTGACCTCGTGACTGTTCTCGTCCAGTTCCAGGTCAGCCACCGCAGGACGCCTCCCGGGCCTCGTCCGGCGCAGAGCGTGCGCAACACGGCGTGCACGCGCGCAAGCAGTTCCTCGACGCTGAACGGCTTGACGACGTAGTCGTCCGCCGGCGCGCAGCCCGCCAATGCGGTCGTTCGCGGTGTCGCGCGCCGTCAAAAAGATGACGGGAACCTGGGAACCCGCCGCCGCCTGGAGGTTCTGCAGGACGCCGAGACCGTCCATGCCCGGCATCATGACGTCAAGGACTACGAGATCCGGATCCGCCTCCCGCGACAGCGGCGAGGGCGGACTGGCCATTGTCGGCGCGTCACGGTCTCGAAGCCGTCGAAACGCAGCGCGGACGACACCAGGTGGGTGACGTTCTCCTCGTCGTCAACAACCAAGACGCGTCGCTTGGCCGCGGTGGCGGTGGTCATGGGCACTCCCTTGCATTGGATTGGCTAGTGTCCAGACCTGAGTGAGCGGACTGGAGCCAAACGTGAGGAACTTCCTGTGTGAATACTAAGAGCCTTTGACTTCGCTCGGGAGCGGCCATATACGACCTAGAGTCGCGGTATGGCCTCGCCCGCCGTCGCGGAACGGTTCGAGTTCGCCGACACACTCGCTCGGACCGAAGCCGGACGCGCCGACACTGGTGCGATCCGTGGACGGCTGCCCAACTTGCCGCCCACGTCATCCTGCGCGAGCGGTCGTTGAGTCAGGCCGCAAATCGGCTCCCCGTGGACGCCGCACGGCGCTGGTCACACGACCGGATCATCCGCTACGCCGAGGAGGTGCCCTACGACGAGTTGGTGCAGACGCGTCCACGACGGGCCGCCGCGGTGGTCACCGCTCGCTGTGCCGGCCGTGACCGACCGGGTCAACCTGCTGGAGTATGTCGCGCACCATGAGGATGTCCGGCGGGCCGGACCGCAGCCGCTGCCCCACGGGACATCCCGGCCGATCGCCGCGGCGCGATCTGGTCTCAGCTGCGGTTCGCGGCTCGGCTGACGTTGCGGCAGGCACCGGTCGAGGTTGTTCTCGTCGACCCTGACGGCGAGTCGGGTCGTTGGCCGAAGGCCGGGTGGACGGTCAGAGCGTCGTCGTGAGCGGCGATCCGGTCGAACTCACGCTGGTGGCCTTCGGGCGGCAACGGGTTGCCGCCGTCGATTACTCCGGGGACGAGGGCTCGGTCGCCCAACTCGTCCGCGCCTCGATCAAACTGTGATCGAGGCCCGAACCGGCGAGGCCTGCTGCCGCCAGCTCAGCTTTCACGGCGCCAACGGTGAGCTGACCGAAATGGAACACGCTGGCGGCAAGCACCGCATCCGCGCCAGCGGCCACGGCCGCGGGAAAGTGCTGGGCGCTACCGGCCCCGCCACTCAGCAATCACCGGAACGGTGACGGCAGCCCGGACCAGACGGGATCAGTTCGAGGTCGAAACCCTCCCTGGTCCCGTCAGCGTCCATCGAATTGAGCAGGATCTCCCCGGCGCCGAGCAGAGCGGCGCGAGCGCCCACGCGACCGCGTCGATTCCGGTACCGATCCGGCCGCCGTGCGTGGTCACCTCGAAGCCTGCTCGGGGTAGGAGCAGCGCCGCGTGGAACTCGACGGGCGTCTACGGACAGGACGAGGACCTGCCGTCCGAAGCGGTGCGCGATCTCGCCGATCAGTTCGGGACGTCGCACGGCCGCGGTGTTCACCCCGACCTTGTCCGCGCCCGCCCGCAGCGGTAGGTCCACATCTGCGCTTGTGCGTACCCCCGCCGACGGTCAACGGGATGAACACGTGTTCGGCGGTCCGCCGCACGACCTCGTACGTCGTTTCTCGCCCGGCCGAGGATGCCGTGATGTCGAGGAATGTCAGCTCGTCGGCGCCTTCAGCGTCGTAGCGACGAGGCCAGCTCGACTGGATCTCCCGCATCCCGCAGCCCGACGAAGTTCACGCCTTTCACGACCCGTCCCGCATCGACGTCCAGGCACGGGATGACGCGGACGGCCACGAGTCACGGACGGCCGCCGAGGTAGGCGTCGGCCTCGATCTCGACGAGCATGCGCGGGTCGATCAAGGCGGATACCTCGACCATCGTTGCCGCCGGCCGGATCTCGCCGAATGCCTCGCCGTGCACCAGCCCGTACTCCTCCCACCGCCCGATATCGGTGACGAACATTCGCGTGCGCACGACGTCGGCCAGCGTGCCGCCTGACCGCGAGCAAGCGCCGAGCGCACGTTCTCGATCGCTTGCCGGGTCTGCGCGGCGGGCTCTCCGGCGTGGACGACCTCGCCGTCCACGACGGAGGTGCAACCGCTGACGAACACGAAGTCTCCGGCCCGAACGACTCGGCTGTAGCCCACGAATTCCTCGAACGGGCCGCCCGATCCATACCGCTGCACGTCGCTCACCTCGGCCGTCCTCTCGGCGCGCCGGACCGGCTCGCCGTCGCGCTTACCACGTCGTACCACCCTGCCAGAAGGCTCGACTCCGCCCCTTTCCCCGCCTGACCGCCCGTCATACACGCAAGAATGCTGCTCTGTATCGGCTTGCGGGATATCCATCTCACAATTACTCTGATTCGAGTATTCGAAAGGAACCACTCGATGACTCGTCGCCGCGTGAGCAACCCACTCCGCGCTTGCCATCCTCGGCTGCCTGACCGAGCGGCCCATGCATCCCTACGAGATCTCCACGACGCTGCGGGAACGCGGCAAGGAAGCGAAGCATCAAGCTGAACTACGGCTCGCTGCACGCGGTCGTCGAGTCACTGCAGAAGCACCACTTGATCGAGGCGCAGGCGACGACGCGCGAAGGTCGGCGACCGGAGCGCACCGTCTACGCGATCACCCCGGCCGGCGTCGAGGAGTTCGAAGACTGGCTCGCCGAGCTGCTGTCCACGCCGGTCAAGGAGTACCTGGCGTTTGAGGCCGGGCTGTCGCTGGCCGCGGCGCTCCCGCCGGATGAGGTTGCGCGTCTCCTAGATCACCGCGCGAGCGAGCTGCGCATCGACATCCGGGCGATGGAGGCGATGCACGACGTGGCCCGCGAGCGCAACCTGCCGCGAGCTGTTCCTGGTCGAAAGCCTCTATCGGCTGGCCATGCTCACGGCCGAGCTCGACTTCGTGACCAAGCTCGTGCGCGATATCCGTTCGGGAACACTGGGCGGCGCGCAGGTCTGGCGCCGCATGCACGAAGCTGATCGGCAACGGCGTAACGATGGCCGAGATCTTCGCCGACCCGGTTCGCTATCTCGGAGAGGAGGCCGCCGCTGCTCGCTCCAGACACCGCGTCCTGACCAACCGCGGACCGGGTGCGGCAACACCCGGTCCGCGGCCTTACCGCCGAGCCGACGCACCGTCGCCTGAGCACACGGGATCGTCCCAGGGCGCATGCTCACGATAAGGTGACGAGGGCGTCGACTCCCCATCAATCGAAGGAGTCCATCCCGTCATGTCTCCGAACACGACAATGCCGTGCTGCCGGCCCGCACCGCGGCGAACCTGCACTCCGGCGAGATCGCGCTCGAGGTGCGCGATCTCGTCAAGACCCTACCCGGGCCCGCGTGGTGGCGCGCCGGTCCGGGCTCTCGATCAGCTGTCCATCCGCAGTCGCCGCCGGCACCATCTTTGGTCTGCTCGGGCCGAACGCGCGGGCAAGTCGACGACGGTCAAGATTCTGACGACCACTTTGTCGCGGCCCGGACTCGGGCGACGCCCGCGTGGCCGGCATCGACGTCATCGGTCACCCAGGCAGGGTGCGCCGCGAGATCGGCCTGTGTCGCGCAGAGAGGCCAGCAGCGATCCGATGGCCACCGGCCGCGAGAACCTGCTGCTCGCCGCCGCATCCCAGGGACTGAGCCGCCGGACCGCCGGCTACCCGTGCCGGCGAGCTCCTCGACCGGTTCGGCCTCGACGGATGCGGCCAACCGGCTCGTCACGGACCTACTCCGGCAGGGATGGCCGCGCCGCCTGGATGTCGCCATCGGACTGGTGCACCGCCCGCAGGTGCTCTTCCTCGACGAGCCCACGACCGGGCTCGACCCGGAAGCCCGGGCCGAGATGTGGGCCGAGATCGAACGGCTCGCCGACGAGGCGGCACGACCGTGCTGCTCACGACCGCACTACCTGGAGGAGGCGGACCGGCTCGCGGACCGGCTGGCGATCGTCGACCGCGGTCGCGTGGTCGTCGAAGGTACGGCTGAAGACCTCAAGCGCGGAGCTGCAGGGCGACGCCATGTCGTCGAACTCGGCTCCGCCGCGCAGCTGGCGGCCGCCGTCGCTCGGCTGGGCCGGTGATGCCGGGGCTGCGCGAGATCAGCTCGGACGGGGCGGCAGCCTGCGGGCGCCGCGCCGACCACGGCTGCGACCGCCGGTCCCGGCCGTGCTTGGCCAGCCTGGACGACGCCGGCGTCACGGTGGCTCTCGGTCACCGTGTCTCGCCCGTCGCTGGATGACGTGTACCTGCGGCACGCCGGCCGCACCTACCACGTGACGGAGGAGAACTCACGATGACCACCCTGACCGCCGCGATGCGCCGACCCGTCCGACACCTGCTCGTGCAATCCGGCCTGCTGACCATGCGGTCCGTCCGCGCATTGATCCGGCAACCCCTGGTACGCCGCGATCACCCTCGTCCAGCCGGTCATCTGGCTGCTGTTGTTCGGCCAGCTGTTCCGGTCGGTCGTGCACATCCCGGCTTCGCGTCGTCGCAGGACGGGTCAGGGTCCTATCTCGAGTTCATCTCGCCAGGCGTGATCATGATGACCGTGCTGTTCTCCGCCGCCTGGGCCGGCACGATCTACATCGAGGACATGAACCGCGGGGTGATGGATCGGCTGCTTCGCCTCGCCGGTGTCGCGCGGCGCCATGATGATCGGCACGCTGGCCTACCAGGTGATCACCACCCTGATCCAGACCCTGATCGTGTTCAGGATCGCCTATGCGGCCTGGAGCCCGATACCCGGGCGGCACAACCGGAATCCTGCTCACCTTGGTTGCGGCGGCGCTGCTGTGCGTGATCTTCGCCGCGATGTCCAATGCGGTGGCTCTCCTGGCCCGGACCCAGGAGGCGCTGATCGGCATCAGCCAGTTCCTGAGCCTGCCGCTGGCGTTCGTTGTCGTCGGCAGTCATGGCGGTCGCGCTGGCTCCGGACTGGCTGCAGACTGTCGCCCGGTACAACCCGGTCGACTGGGCGGTCGTGGCCAGCCGCCAAGCACTGTCGGCCGATCCGGACTGGGGCGCGGTGCTGCCGAGGCTGGGTGCGCTGGCGCTGCTGGCCGTCGGCATGGCCTGGCTCGCCACCCGCGCCTTCCGCACCTACCAGCGCTCGACCTAGCCGAGCCGGCCGACTCCGGTCGTCGCTATCACTAGTGGAATGTGTAGCGGACCCAGGTCGCGCCACCGTCGCGAGTCGTCCACATGGTGCTGGGATCGCTCAGGCTGACCCACCGGCCGGTTGTCGCCGACTCGAAGCCGAGGAAGCCGCCGCGCGCGTGCAGAGCTGCCGGTCAGCGAGCCGCTTTGCGCCACCACGGTCCAGGTGCGGCCGCGGTCCACGCTGCGGACCAGCGACTCGCGGCCGCTGACGGTACCGACGGCGAACACCGTGGACGACGACGCCGAACCGACCTGGATCTCGAGGTTGTGCAGCAGCTTTCCGGACTGGAACGGTACGGCCACCGTCGGTCGAGACGGCCACGAAGGACGCCGAGCCCGACCGCTGGGTGCACAGCAGGCTGACGGATTCGATCGGACGCCGAGCTCAAGGCGGCAGGCGTCGACCTCACCCGGAGAAACCTGCGGGCAGGGTTCGCCGCGATCGGCCCAGTTCAGGCCGCCGTCGGCTGACACATACAGCGCGCTGTGCGCCTCGCTCGCGCCCCCGGTTACGTGGCCCGTACACCTGCAGGTACGCGTGCCCGCCGGTGCGCGAGAGCTGGACGCCCGTGTCTGAAGCCCGACCTGCGCTGACGACAGCGCGAGGACCGTGCGCCACGCGGTCCCGCCGATCGTCGAGATCTGGACGGTGAGCGGGCATCCGGGGAAGCACCCCTGCACGCGAAGCACGTTGCCATCACCGATCTCGATCGCCGCCGCGCCGCCCGACTGTCGCTGCCACGTCGCCCCGCCATCCGTGGTCAGGTAGAGCACCTGCGGACCGAACAAATAGCCGATAGGCCGGAGTGGCGAACCGCACGTTCGACACGCACGCGGCTGGAGCAGTCGTCGACCCCGATCGAGACCTGACGACCGGCGGACGGATTCCGACCCAGCTGCGACCGCCGTCGTTGGTGCGCACCAACGACGTGCACGGCTGGCTGGAGCACGGCGCCGTGCCGAGAGCCCAGCCCTCGTTGTCGCTCACGAATGTCAGGTCGTGCACCGTGAATCCGGCCGGGACCGGGCCACCGACTGGTACTGCGGCGCCGGCTGCGCCGATCGAAGCGGAGGCGGTCGGGTTCGCGGTGCGGTCTCGGCGAGGTCGGATGGACGCTCGGCACCGATCCGGTCGGGCTGGCTGGCGGCGCGGTCTGGGTCGGCGCGCCGTCGGTTGCGCCGGGCTCGGTCAGGTGCCGGACGAGCGCAATGCCGCCCACCGTGGCACCGACGACGAGAAACACCACGCAGGCTGCAATCGCCGACAACAGCCAGGCGGGCCGGGCTTCGCTCGGCCGGCATTGCGTCCGCGGCATCGAGCGTGCGCACGCTCACGGCATCGGGGCGGCGGCGCTTCCTCCGCCCAGCTTCGCAATTCCGGCGCAGCCGGGCTTCGAGATCTTCAGGCATCACGATCTCCGAGTTGCGCGGCGGAAAGCGTCGCCCGCACGGTCGCCAGACCCCGGCTGATCAGGCTACGGGCCGTGCCCGGGCGGCATCCCATTGCTCGAGCGACCTCTCGGTCGGTCAGATCGTCAAGTACCGCAGCACGAGGGCTAGCGCGTTGCCGTTCTGGCGGTTGCCGGATGAGGCGCCTGAATCTGGTCACGATCGCACGGCAGCCTGCGTCGATGTCGGCGCGCCGCGCTCCGCGCCTCGACGACGCGCATGCGACGAACTCATGCGCCGGCGGCGGACCGGATACTGTTGAGATAGGTGTTGATCGAGGCTGCGCCGCACTGTCAGGCCACCGGATTGTCAGCCCGCTGCACCCTGGCCCACCGCGGATGAGAGCCGAGTCAACGTCTCCTGAACGGCATCCTCGGCCGCCGGACCGTCGCCGCCAGTGAGCAGGTACGCCGTGCGCAGCAACGCGGGGACATGGGCGCGTACAAAGTCGTCGAAGTCCACCGTGGCCGCGTCCAGGTGAGCGTCAGCCGGGACCTGCATGTTGTCGGCCGCGGCGCGCATGTCCTAAAGACACATCGGGCGGCCGTTTGTGTTGCATCAGGACACGGCGGCCAGCGCGTCGGGCAAGCTGAACGCCCCGGCATAGAGCGCCTTCCCGACGATGGCGCCCTCAACCGTCCCCAAGCCACGCAGCGCGCGCAGGTCGGAGATGGCGGACACCCCACCGCTCGCGACAACCGCACCCTGGGTGGCAGCGCAGACGTCCCGGAGCAAATCGAGGTTCGGTCCGGTCAGGGTTCCGTCGCGGTGCACGTCGGTGACCACGTACCGCGGGCATCCGTCGGCGTCCAGGCGAGCCAGCGTCTCCCAGAGATCGCCGCCGTCCTTCGTCCAGCCGCGGGCGGCGAGCGTCCGACCCCGGACATCCAGGCCGACCGCGATCCGCTCTCCGTGCCGCGCAATCGCCGACCGCACCCAATCCGGCGACTCGAGGGCGGCCGTGCCGAGGTTCACCCGGGTGGCTCCGGTGGCGAGGGCCGCGGCGAGCGAGCTCTCGTCGCGGATGCCTCCGGACAGCTCTACCGCCACACCGACACGTCGCACGACATCGGCCAGCAATTCCCGGTTGTTGCCGCGGCCGAACGCGGCGTCGAGGTCGACCAGGTGGATCCACTCGGCCCCGTCCCTCGCCCACGCGAGCGCCGCCTGCAGCGGATCGCCGTAGGAGGTCTCGGTACCGGCGGCGCCCTGGCACGAGACGGACGGCCGCCCCGTCGGCAACGTCGACGGCCGGAAGGATCACGAACGCCATCAGCTGCGCCGGGTAATCGGGAGCCGCGGCATGCGGGTCATAGCGTGCCGAGCCAGTTCGACAGCAGCGTGGCGCCGGCGTCACCGGACTTCTCGGGATGGAACTGCGTCGCGCTGATCGACGCCGTCGCTCGACGGCGGCGACGAAGTCCTCGCCATGGTGCGCGATCGTCACTATCCCCTCCGTGTCGTGCGCGACGTAGGAGTGCACGAAGTAGAAGCGAGTCCCATCGGGCAATCCGGCGAACAGCACCGACTCGGGTGCGGACTTCACTGTGTTCCACCCCATGTGCGGCAGCACTGGTGCGTGCAGCGGCTCCACCCGGCCGGGTAGCACGCCCAGGCCTGCCGTCTCTTCGCCGTGCTCCACTCCCCATCGAAGAGAACCTGCATGCCTACGCAGATGCCCAGCACCGGGCGGCCTCGACGCGCTCGCTCCACAATCGCCGCGCCTCCGTGCACCGCGGCCAGTCCGGCCATGCATGCCGCGAAGGCGCCGACGCCGGGCACGACCAGACCGTCGGCCTCGATCGCCGCGCCGGCATCGGAGGTCACGGCCACCTCAGCGCCCACCCGCTCGAGCGCGCGTTGGGCGGAGCGCAGATTGCCCGAACCGTAGTCGAGGACGACGACGCGCTTCACCGGTTAGAGAACGCCCTTGGTGGACGGAATCCCCTGCACCCGCGGGTCGAATTCGACGGCTGCCCGTAAGGCTCGGGCCACCGCCTTGTACTGGGCCTCGGTGATGTGGTGCCAGTCGCGGCCCTCCGTGCACGATCACGTGCAACGCCACGCGCTGCGTGGTAGGTGAACGACTCGAAGACGTGCCGGGTCAGCGTCGTGGCGTAGTCCGGCCCGATCGTCGGTGGCGCCCCGTCCGGCTCGTGGTGGACGAGGTAGGGACGGCCGGACAGGTCGACCACGGCTTGGGCGAGTGCCTCATCCATGGGCACGAACGCATCGCCGAACCGTCGGGTCCCGGCCTTGTCGCCCGCCGCCCGAGCGAACGCCTGCCCGAGTGCGATCGCGGTGTCCTCGACGGTGTGATGCGCGTCGATATGCAGGTCTCCATCGACCTGGATCCGCAGGTCGAACAGCCCGTGCTTGCCGAACGACGTGAGCATGTGGTCGTAGAAACCCACGCCAGTCGACACGTCGGTACGGCCGACGCCGTCGAGGTCGATCTCGACCAGCACCTTGGTCTCGCTCGTCTGCCGGTCGATCCGGCCGATGCGGGTCATCGACAGAACCTCCACTAGTGCGACGCGGAATGCGGCCATGTCCTGTTCGGTGCCGATCGTGACGCGCAGCCAGCCGGCCGGACCCACTTCGCGAATCAGCACGCCACGATCGAGCAGACCCTGCCAGACGGCGTGCCGATCGGCGAATACGCCGAACAGCACGAAGTTCGCGTCCGAGTCCGCCGCGGTCAGCCCCTGACCACGCAGCCAGCGCAACGGTCGCGTCACGCCGCTCAGCGCAATTCGGCAACTCGCGCCAGCAGTTCGCCGGCATGCGCCAACGCCACCCGGGCCGTCGCCTGCGTCACCGCCGACAGATGGTACGGGCAATCGGACGATGCGAAGAGCGTCCACGACAGCCGGCGCCGCTGCCAGGTAACCGACGCGGCCGCCGGCGAATGCGAACGCCTTGCTCATCGTCCGAGTCACCACGAGCCTTGGCTGCGCGGCCAGGAGGCGGAGCGCACTCGGCGCGCCGGACCGGCGGAACCTCGGCGTAGGCCTCGTCCACGACCACCATGCCGGGCGCCACCGCGCACACGTGCTCGACCAGATCGATCGGCAGCGCCGTCCCGGTCGGGTTGTTCGGCGACGCCAGCAGCACGACGGCGGGCTGCAGCTCCTCGATCAGCCCAGCGGTGTGCTCAGGGTCGAGACTGAAGTCGTCCCGCCGACGACCAGCCACCCAGTCGGAATGCGTGTCCCGCGCATACTCGGGGTACATCGAGTACGTCGGGGCGAACGAGACGACGGTACGGCCGGGTCCAGCGAAGGCCTGCAGCAGGTGCAGCATGACTTCATTCGGAACCGTTGGCCGCCCAAATCTCCGACGCACGCAGTCCGTGGCCGAGATAGCCGGCTAGGTCTTCGCGCAGCCCGTGGGCCTCGCGGTCCGGGTAGCGGTTCAGCGATCGGGCGACCCGGGCAGCTGCCTCCCTGATCTCGCGGGCGATGGTGGCTGACGGCGGATACGGATTCTCGTTCGTGTTCAGCCGTACGGGAACGTCATGCTGCGGCGCGCCGTAGGGTGCGCCCCGCGTAGTTCGGCCCGCAGCGGAAGCTCTGAGAGCGAAACGTCAGCGGTCGCGCGCGCGGTTCCGACGTTCGGCGCCGCGCTCACCGTGGCAGCCGGACGGAGATGGCCGTCCCGTGGGCGGGGAGATCTTCGGCGTCCGCAAGCGCCAGCACGTACGGCGCAACCTCGGCGAGCGCGTCGGAACCGTATTCGACGAGGTGCACACCTTTGAGGAACGTCTGCACCGACAGGCCGGACGCATGCGTGGCCGCACCGCCCGTCGGAAGGACGTGGTTCGATCCGGCGCAATAGTCACCGAGGGACACCGGCGCGTGCGGCCCGACGAACACGCAGCCGGCGTTGCGGACCCGCAGAGCTACTCGACGGGCGTCAGCCGTGATGACTTCGAGGTGCTCCGCCGCATAACCATTGACGACCTGCAGGCCCTGCTCGAGGTCGCGCACGAGAACCGTGGCCGACTGTTCGCCGCTCAACGCGGCCCGGATGCGCTCGACGTGCTTCGTGAGCTCGACCTGACGGACGAGCTCGACGTCTACCGCCTCAGCCAGGGCGACCGAGTCGGTGATGAGCACCGAGGCCGCCAACACATCGTGCTCAGCCTGGCTGATGAGATCCGCAGCGACGTGCACCGGGTCGGCCGTCCCGTCGGCCAACACCGCGATCTCCGTCGGCCCGGCCTCGGCGTCGACCGCCACCACGCCCCGAACGAGCCGCTTCGCAGCAGCCACGTAGACGTTGCCGGGGCCGGTGATCAGCTCCACCGGCGTGATGCCCGCGGACCGGGTCGCCATAAGCGAGCAGCGCAACCGCCTGGGCGCCACCGACCGCATACACCTCGCCCACTCCAAGCAGCGCGCAGGCCGCCAGAATTGTCGCGTCGGGCTGGCCGCCCCGCTCTCGCTGCGGCGGAGAGCACACGACGAGGGACTCGACGCCCGCGACCTGGGCGGGAACTACGTTCATGACGACGCTGGACGCCAGCGGGGCGAGCCCGCCGGGCACGTACAGCCCGACTCGCCGCACCGGGATCCAGCGCTCGGTGACCGTGCCGCCGGGTACCACGGTGACATCGACCGATTCGCGACGCTGCGCTTCGTGGACCATGCGGACGCGGCGGATCGACTCGGTGAGGGCCGCCCGAACGGTGGGATCCAGCGCGGCCAGCGCCTCGGCGAGGGCGGTGGACGGCACTCGCGCCACCGGCACGTCGAGCCCATCGAAGCGAAGGGTCGCGTCCCGTACCGCCGGGTAACCCCGTACCTGGACATCGCTGACGATCGGTGCGACAGCGCCAACCGCGGCGCCGATGTCCACGTGTGCCCGGGGCAGCACCTGGCGGAGATCGGCGGCCTCGACGGTCAGGTCGATGCGGCGCAGCACGGTCTCAGCTTACGGGCCAGCTCTCTGACAACTCCCGGTGCCGGACACCGATAGCTACGGTCGATCTGTGACCGAGCGCATTGCGTTGTTTCCGCTCGGCCACGTGCTGTTGCCAGGCGCAGCCTTGCCGTTGCACGTCTTCGAGCCCCGCTATCAGGCGATGATCGCCGACTTGCTCGCGAGCACCCCGCCGGCATTTGGTGTGCTGTCGATCCATCGGGGCACCGAGACCTCCGAGGACGTCGCGTTCGCCGCGGTCGGGACGATGGCCGAGATCGTTAACCGGCGTCCCTACCCCGACGGGACTTCGGACCTGCTCACGATCGGTTCCCGGCGCTTCCAGGTGCGGGAGATCCTGCGCTCGGGCCGGCCGTACCTGCGAGCAGAGGTGGAGTGGCTCGCCGAGACGGTCGGCGCTGCCACGCCAGAGCTGGTCGCCGCTGCCCGCGCACTGTTCGAGCGGTACGTCGAGGTCGTCCGCACGCTGTCCGGGGAGCGGACCGACGTCACCCTCGCTGCTGAGCCGGTGCCGGCCAGCTACCAGCTGGCCGGGCTCATCCAGCTGACCCGCGAGGATCGCCAAAATTTGCTGGCCGCGCCGACCGCTGCCCATCGGTTGCACGCCGAACTGGTGCTGATGCGACGCGAGATCACCCTGCTTCAGCAGACCCGGAGCGCGCCGATCGAACCCCGCGCGCTCTGGATCAATCCGGTGGCGAACTGACCGGACGCGAATTGGCGTCCCAGCCGGTGACGCCGACTCCGGGGTGGTCGGTTGGTTGCGGATGCGCGGCCGATTCCGTCCGACCAAGGTCGTCCCGCGTCGTAAAGGCGACCAGGAGGCCGTAAACCAGCACAGCAACCGCAGACTCGAGGAACAGCAGGCCCGTCGCATGCAACGACACCGGCAGCGTGATCAGGGCGCCAGCCTTTCCGTCCGACTCGCCGCCGCCGGTCAAGTGTCCCACCAGGGCCGTGACCAGGGCACCGACAACGCCGCCCAACGCCAGCGCGACTACTGCCGCCGGTCCCCGCCACGACCTTCGGGTCCACACGACCAGCGCCGCGATGAGCCCCGCGATCGCAGTGAGCAGCGCGAACCAGCCGTCCGTGCCGATGAACGCCTCGGTCTCGTCGGGGATGACCGCGCCGGCTTGGAGCACCAGTCCGGCGCTACGCGGGCTAACGGCTTGCCAGACAAGCCCGGAGTGGGATGCCGACCAGCGCCAGGGTCGCGACGATCCAGCCACCGACGTACACATCCCTCCGCACGACCCAGGGTTCCCGCCGGGGAGCGGTGCGCCGTCGGCGCCACGTCCAACTCGACCGGTCCGACCTCCTGGGTCACGATCGCTCCTCCACGGCGACACCTGCACACCAGTGTGTCAGTTCACGGTGAGTCGGCCGTCGGCCAGCACGGCGACGGGGACCGCCAGAATCCGGGCTCGGCGACCGGATTTCCCGGAAGAACGACCAGGGCAGCCGGCTCGCCAACGCGCAAGTGCCCGCTGCGTCCGCGTATGCCCGGGCTCTGGGCAGCCAACTCGGTGGCGGCCCGCAGCGCGCCGAGACGTCCCAATCCAGCATCGGCCAGGCGATCCAGTTCGCGCGGGTCGACGCCCATCACGGTGCCGTCGTTGCCAAGATCGGTCCCGTAGCGAAGCACGACACCGGCGCGGTGCAAGGCAGCCGCGTTCGCGGCCGCCGCTCGACCGCTGCCGGCCGAGAAGAACGTCTGAAGCGTCGACGACGACGGCGACCCGAGCTTCGGCAATGTGCTCGATTAGGTCATCGGGGAGCCGCTCGGTCGGGGTGTGGGCGAGCTCGTCGACGCCGCCGTCGATCGCGCGGCGCACCATGTCGACGCGCAGGGCGTGGGCGACGACCGAAAGGCCAGCGGCGTGCGCGGACTCGACGACGGCACGGACGACGGCCGGCTCGGGCACCGGCCAGCCCGCGCCACCCGGCTCGAGTGCGATCTTGACAACATCGGCGCCGTGGGCGACGACCCGATGTACGACCTGCTTGGCCTGCGCGGGTGAGTCGACGAAGGTGGCGAAACCGCCGCTGCCCCACTGCCCGGTGCGAGACGGGTAACCGCGTGGCGCCGTGAGAACTGGACCCGCCACGGCTACGAACGGACGTCCGCGCGGTGGTCGGCGGTGCCCGGTGCGCCAGCTGCGCGCGGACCCAGTCGGTGCGCCGAGGTCACGCACGCCGACCAGCCCGCGCCACAGGCAGTCATCGACCGAGCCGAACGCGAGGTGGACGTGGGCGTCCACCACCCCGGGGCCGATCCAGAAGTCGTCGCCACCGATAGCCTGCACGGTCCGGAGGAAGGCGACCGGGCGCGGCCGGACCGACGTAGTCGATCGTTCCGTGTCCGTCGACGACCACGGCGCCCGCGAACGGTTCAACGATTCCGCCAGGCCAGACCGTGCCGACCAAGACCGCACCTCGGCCTAGTCCGCCCGCTTCGGAGCCATTCCCGTTCCGCCGCGCCCGAAGCGCGTCACCGCTCGCGAGAACCCGCTCGACCATGCCGCGGCCGACGCCGCGACCTAGCTCGTGGAGCCGGCCCCGACGGCACGCTCGCTGGTCACGTCGCCATCTTTGTCCTCTGCGCTCGGTCGTGTCGGCGCAGCGCCGATGTCTAACGCTGCGACAGCGCCTGATGACGAGATGCACGTCATCGACTCGTGCGGGAGGCACGACGCGGTCGATGTCGAATCCACGCAGCCGGGCGATAACCTCACCGCGGCGACGCCCCAGCAGGCGAGCGGCAAGAAGCGGCATCGTGGCGGTATGGCTCGGCAAGCCGAGCCGTCGTAGCTCGCGGCGAACGTCGCCTCGAGTCTCCGCGACGAGAGACCGCATCCGCTCTTCGTGCGGGCCGAACCGGCCCACCCCGGCGAGCCGGCGCATCACCGCGGCGACCACGGCCCGCACGAGCAACAGCCCGAAACCGATCAGGCCGACCAGGACCGCGAGCCAGGTCGGAGCGATGAAGTAGGCACCGACAGCCAGGGCCAGAAAGGAGAACCCGAGGATCATCAGCCCAGCAGCCGTTTGCTCGCCAATCGCTCGTCCGACGAGATACCCAGACAAGGTTCGACGGCTGTCGGCGGTTCCCTGCCGGAACTCACCGACCTCGGGCGCTGGCCGGCCCGGATCGTCCGGCTGGAGCTGCGGGTACATACCTCGACCGTACGTGGATTAGTCCGAGAGCTTCCTGAGACCGCGCCCGGCGGTTGCCCGGTCGCGCGCGGACGCTCTCGTGGTCAGCGTCAGGTTGCAGTGCCGCGGCCAACATCGGGGACATTCTGGTGACCACGTCGTCGGCCGACATGCTCACCAGCGGTCCCAGCCGAAGGATGTAGCGGCCGAAAATCAGTCCGGCGAGCGCGGCCCCAAACGCGGCCGCCCGCTGTTCGCGATGCGGCCCGCGTAACCGGGCTGCGACCGCGCCGATGATCTCCCGCTCGACAACTTCGCCCACCACGCGGGCGATGGCCGGATTCTGTCCGACACCGCCAAGCATCGCCCGCAACGGCGCGCCCGTCTCTTCGTCATCCCAGGTACGAAGAAGCGCCCGCAACACTCGCTCGGGTAGGCCGGAAAGGTCGCCCACCAACGCGGCCGCGAGTACCTGGGCCGGATTTGCGGTCAAGGCCATTGCCGCACCGAAAACGCCCTGCTCGGAACCGAAGTGGGACTCCCTCGCCCTCGCCGAGCGGATCAGGCGGAGGTATCGGTGCCCACGCCCAGTCGGCATTCGTCGACGGCATGCACGTCGCGCTGCGCAGCGGTGCTGCGGTGGTCGCTGCCGCAGCGATCGGCGTTGCTGCTGCCTGCTGCGTCGCGATCGGTCACCGCGCAGGTGGTCAACCGGCCACAGCCGAGGGTCAGCCGGAGCAATCGACCGCGACCGCGAGGGCCGCACAGATCTCTCGCATCCGGGTGGCGGCCAGTCGGCCAAGCCGGTCGACGAGCACCGCGACCGAGACGCTTTCGACCGAGTCGAGATTGACCGCCGATCGTAGGGGAATGGGATCGTCACCGGGCTCGAGGACGACTTCACTGACCAGTCCTCGGATCGTCGTCGTGCACGGCGCCACGAGCGCGCGCCGATGCCGCGGGATAACAGCGTCGCGGGAGAGCACCACGACTGGGCGTCGACCGATCTGCCCCAACTCGCACCACCAGACCTCCCCGCGGGCTGGAAGCGCGCTCACGAAGCCGCCGCAGCCCGTCGGAAGGACGCCAAATCTCCCCACTCGTCTGGTTCGTCTATCGGGTGCTTGTCGTAGGCCAGGTAGCTCGCGTCCACCTCGGCGGAACGATGACGAGCGAGCAATGCCTGGAGGGCCTCGTCGATGAGAGCGGCATCGGTGATTCCCGAACGAAGGCTCCGAGCACTGGTCAGGAGACCGGCGTCGACGGTCGTGCTGAGCCGTGTCCTAGCTCGTGCCTACAAGTATGCCATGGCCGGCCCGCATGGGTCAGGGTCATGATCACGAAGCAACCAGGCTCGTGCCCGTTGCCGAGCGACGCCTAGTGAGTGACGGCGGTCGGGCCGAGGAGGGCCTTCGAGATCGCCCATCAGAGCCAGTGATGGAGTAACCCGATACCCGTCGTCGAGCTTGAGCCGGTGCGACCGAGTGCCATTCACCAACAGAAGATGAACCTCGGTCGTGCCGGGATGGGCCGCCAACACCTCGCGGAGCCGGTCCACCATCGGTGGCGTGCATCGCGCCGGCGCCATCGACACGATGATCGGCCCGCGTGGAGCTTGCGACAGATCAGGCACGGTGAGATCGCTCGCGATCAATTTCACCGTGTCATCGCGGAGATCTGCTCGACCTTTGACGACCACGATCGCGTCTTCGGCGATATTGATGCCGACATGGGCGTACGTCGCTGGGAAAAACAGCACCTCGACCGAACCTTCGTGAGATCCTCCAGGACAGCTTGCGCCCACGGAGCACCCGCTTTGGTCACCCGTCGATTCACTCCCGACAGGATGCCTGCGACCGTTACCGGCTGGCCGTCGGCGGCGCCATCGGCATGCAAGGTTGCGATCGACGTGTCGGCGGCCGAGACCAGCACGTGCTCCACCCCGAACAGCGGATGGTCAGAGACATAGAGGCCCAACATCTCCCGTTCGAATCCGAGCAGGACCGACTTGTCCCATTCCCCGTTGGCACGGTGACCGCGAAGATGTCGTCGGCCGGGTCCGCGTCGGCCAGGCCGCCGGACCGAACAGGTCGAACTGGCCCTCCGCCTCCTTCCGTTTGGTGTCGAGCACCATGTCAACCGCCGGCTCGTACACGTGGATCAACCCCGGCGGGTGTGCCCGAGCGAATCGAACGCCCCGGCCTTGATCAGTGCTTCCAGCGTGCGCTTGTTGCACACGACCGCGTCGACCTTGCGCAGGAAGTCGGCGAAGTCCGTGAAGGCACCCTTGGCGTCACGGGTCGCCACGATCGAGGACGACGACGTTGTCTCCGACGTTGCGGACCGCGGACAGGCCAAAGCGAATGTCGTTGCCGGTCGGCGTGAAATCGGCGTCCGAGGCGTTGACGTCCGGCGGCAGCACCGTGATGCCCATGTGCCGGCACTCGGCCAGGTATACGGCGGACTCGATCCTTGTCGTCCTCGACCGACGTGAGGAGCGCGGCCATGTACTCCGCGGGATAATTCGCCTTGAGGTAGGCCGTCCAGTACGAGACCAGCCCGTAGCCGGCGGTATGCGACTTGTTGAACGCGTAGTCGCTGAACGGCACGAGGATGTCCCACAGCGTCTTGACGGCCTCGGCGGAATAGCCGTTGGCCCGCATCCCGCTTCGAAGCCCTCGTACTCCGGCGTCCAGCACCTCCCGCTTCTTCTTCCCCATGGCCCGCCGGAGCAGATCAGCTCGCCCGAGGGAGTATCCCGCCAGCCTCTGCGGGATCTCCATGACCTGCTCCTGGTAGACGATCAGCCCGTAGGTCGGCGCCAGGATCTCCCGCAGCGGTGCCTCGAGCTCGGAGTGGATCGGCGTGATCTCCTGCTGGCCGTTCTTGCGCAACGCGTAGTTGATGTGCGAGTTCGCACCCATGGGCCCGGGGCGGTAGAGGGCGAGGACAGCGGCGATGTCTTCGAAGCAGTCCGGCCTCATCTGGCGAAGCAGGCTGCGCATCGGGCCGCCGTCGAGCTGGAACACCCCGAGCGTGTCGCCGCTGGCCAGCAGCTCGTAGGTCTTCGCATCGTCGAGACCGAGATCCTCCAGGACGATCCGGCCCCGCGGTTGCGCTGCACGTTGCGAAGGGCGTCGTCGAGAACGGTGAGGTTGCGCAGCCCGAGAAAATCCATCTTCAGCAGACCGAGCGTCTCGCAAGCCGAATAGTCGAACTGCGTGATGATCGGCCCCGTCCTGCTCCCGTTTCATGATCGGAATCAGGTCGAGCAGCGGCTCGGAGGACATGATCACACCCGCGGCATGCACTCCCCACTGACGCTTGAGGCCCTCGAGTCCCTTAGCGGTGTCGACGACTCGCTTGACCTCGGCGTCGGACTCGTACAGCGCGCGGAATTCGCCCGCCTCGCCATACCGCTTGTGCGCGGGATCGAAAATGCCTGCCAGCGGGATGTCCTTGCCCATGACCGGCGGCGGCATCACCTTGGTGATCCGCTCGCCCATGGCGAACGGGTAGCCGAGGACTCGCGCCGAGTCCTTGACGGCCTGCTTCGCCTTGATCGTTCCGTAGGTGACGATCTGGGCGACCCGGTCGTCGCCGTACTTCTCGGTCACGTAGCGAATGACCTCGCCGCGCCCGCGCTCGTCGAAGTCGATATCGATGTCAGGCATCGACACCCGTTCAGGGTTGAGGAAGCGCTCGAACAGCAGCCCGTGCTCGAGCGGGTCCAGCTCCGTGATGCCCAATGCGTAGGCGACGATCGCGCCCGTCGCTGAACCGCGCCCGGCCCGACCCGGATTCGGTGGGCTTTCGCCCAGTTGATGAAATCGGCGACGACGAGGAAGTAGCCCGGGAAACCCATCTGCGCGATGACCGAGGTCTCCCGGTCGGCGCGAGCCCGCGCCTCCGGCGGAATGCCCTCGGGGTAGCGGCGACCCAGCCCGGCTTCCACCTCCTTGAGGAACCAGGTCAGCTCCGACTCACCGGCTGGCACCGGAAAGTGCGGCATGTAGTTGGCGCCTTCGGAAAACGTCACCTCGCACCGCTCGGCCACCTGCAGCGTGTTGTCGCAGGCCTCCCGAAGGTCGTACTTGTCCGCCCACAACGAACGCATCTCAGCCGGCGACTTCAGGTAGAAGTCTCGCCGCGTCGAACTTGAACCGCTTCGGGTCGGCCATGCGTCTTGCCGGACTGCACGCAGAGCAGCACCTCGTGCGCGTCGGCATCCTCGGCATGCGTGTAATGCAGGTCGTTCGTGGCAAGCAACGGCAGGTCGAGATCGCGGCCCAGCCGCAGCAGGTCCTCGATGACCCGCTGCTCGACATCGAGCCCGTGGTCCATCAACTCCAGGTAGAAGTTGCCGGCCCCGAGGATGTCGCGGAACTCGGCCGCACGCGCAGCGCGTGCTCGTAGTCGCCGATGCGCAGCCAGGTCTGGATCTCACCGGAGGCGCACCCGGTCGTCCCGAGCAGTCCGTTGGCGTATTCGGCGAGGAGTTCGCGGTCGGCGCGCGGCTTGTAGAAGAACCCCTCGGTGCTCGCTCGTGACGAGGCCGGAACAGGTTGTGCATGCCGGCGTCATCGCCCGCCAGCAACGTCATATGGGTGAACGCGCCACCACCGGATACGTCGTCGTCACCGCCGGACGCCCAGCGCACTCGGGTTCGCTCGAACCTGGAGGTGCCGGGCGTGAGGTACGCCTCCATACCGATGATCGGTTTGATGCCGGCCGCGCGCGCCTGCGTGTAGAACTCGTAGGCGCCGAACAGATTGCCGTGATCGGTCATCGCGAGCGCGGGCATTCCCCATCCGGGACGCCTCGGCCAGCAGCTCCGGCAGCCGGGCCGCGCCGTCGAGCATGGAGTACTCCGTGTGCACGTGCAGATGCACGAACGAGTCAGTTTCTCCACGTTCCACGGCGGTTAGGGGTTCCTCTCGGCACGGCTGCGGCACTGCTTCGACCTTAGAGCCCGCCGCCGACGACATGCCCGAGCCGCACCGGACAGGAGTTGGATGCATATCTCCGGTCCGGGAACCCGCTACACCCAATCGCCTTCGTGACGGCGGGATCAGGGTAGCGAGTGGGGATCCGTCCGCCGTGGCCACCGCGATCCGAGCCGACGTGGCTCATGCCCTGGTCGCAGTGGACTTCGACGGCACCCTCGCGCCGATCGTGCCACGACCCGGCGGATTCCGCGGCTGGCGCCCGGCGCGTTGGATGCGCTCCGCGGGCTGGTCGAGCGAGCGCCGCGGTAGCGATCACCTGGTCGTAACGCCCGTACCGGTAGTAGAACCTCGGCGGCCTGCAAGAGGTACCTGGGCTGCGAGTGTCCGGGCTCTACGGCGCCGAGGAGCGGCAGGACGGGCACCTGACGCGCCGGACGAGCCACCGCAGCTGGCGACGCTGCGGGCTCGCCTCCCGGGCCTGCTCGGTGAAGCGGGCGCGGACCCTGATGTCTGGATCGAGGACAAGCGGTTGTCGCTCGTGGTCCACGCCCGCAAGGCCGCCGACCCTGCGGCCGCCTTGCGCGCGGCTGACCGGGCCGGTCGTCCAGCGCTGGCCGCCGAACTCGGCTGGAGGTGCACCCGGGTCGGGATGTCCGTGGAGGTGCGCCTTCCGGGGTACGACACGGGGCAGCGCCTTACGCCGGCTCATTGCCGAGACGAGCCCGCAGCGGCTTGCGTTCATCGGTGACGATCTCGGCGACCTACCGGCATTCGAGGTCGTGGCGCAGCTGCGCGCATCGCCGGCATGACCGCGCTGGAGCATCGCGGTGCGATCCGAGCGAGGCGCCCGCCGTCGCCGCCGCGGCTGACCTGGTGGTGACCGGGCCCGACCAGGTCGTCGAGCTGCTCGCCGCTATCGCGCGGTGACCGCGTCGAGCTGGGCCTGGAACCACGGCCCCGGTGGCAGCGCGACCGCCGCCTGCCGCAGCCGCCGGCACCGGGCGATCCTGTTCCTGCGTCCGGCATCGTCAGCGCCTCGTACAGGGCGTTCGCCGTTTCGGAGACATCGAATGGGTTGACGAGCAGCGCATCCCGGCCCAGTGCGTCTGCCGCCCCGGTGTCGCGGGAGAGCACGACGACGGGATCGCGCTCGAGAGCACGATGCTTCCTGTACGACGAGGTTCATGCCGTCGCGGACCGGAGCTGACGGAGACACCACGTCGCATATCCGCAGCGCGGCTGAGTGAACCCGGGTAGTCGTCGCTGATATCGAGCAGCAGCGGGGTCCACGTGTCGGTGCCAGAACTCCGTCGTCGATCTCACGCGCCAGGCGCGGATACCAGCGCGGTGTACTCGCGGTATTCCGGCAGATCCTCTCGCGACGGGTAGTTGTCGATGATGTGCACAACCCGATCACGCCACTCAGCGTGCGAGCGCAGCAGTTCCCGGTAGGCCAGCAGCCCGCGGAACACGTTCTTGGACAGCTCTGTCCGATCCACGCGTCCGATGACCTTGCGATCGCCCGCCACATCGCGCAGCTGCCGCACGGAGCTATCGACATCGCGGCGATGGGCTCGCTGAAACAGCTCGTCCGCCTCGGTCGACAGCGGGAACAGCTCCATCCGGCCGGCCGGCGTCGCCCAGGATCGAGCGGCGGCAGTCGACGAACTGGTCCCGCCATCCGGGCGCAGTGGAAGCCCACGACATCAGCGCCGGACACGCCGTCGAGCACATCCCGCGCGACGTCGCCCGGCAGCATGTGGAAGTACTCCGCGGGCACCCACGGGGTGTGGGTGAAATGCCCTATGCGCACGTCGGGTCGCAGGTCGCGGAGCAGCCGAGGGGCGAGAAACAGGTGGTAGTCCTGGATCATGACGGTCGCGCCCTGGGCCGCCTCGGCCGCGATCGCCTCCGCGAAAGCCCGGTTATACCGCTGGTAGCCGGCCCACGAGCGCCGCCACGCTTGGTCGAAGACTGGCGACCGCGCGGCCTCGTAGAGCATGTGCAGCAGGAACCACAGGGTCGCGTTCGCGACTCCGTTGTAGGCCTGCCGGAACGTCAGGGCATCGATCGGCAGCATCCTGACGTCGAACTCGCCCTTGAGCGCATCGGACACTTCCGGCACCGCCGACAGCCGGCCAGACAGCGCGCGGCGGGCGAGCGACCGCTCCCGATCGTTGAGGGCAGCGCAGATCCAGACGGCGTCGGGCGTCGCCGCGAGCGCGGCCTGCATCCCCACTGACTAGGCCGCCACCGCCACGGCGGATCTCGTCGTCACCGTCCTCGACGGGGACGATCGAGATGGGCCCTCGGTTGGACGCGACGACGAGCGGGGCGGAGCCTGCGACAGTCATGCCTAATTCCTACCCCTCGCGCAGGCTGTTGGAGCCTGCGCTGCTACCGTCCCGTCGCAGCAGATCGAGCGCGTGCAGCAGAGTCCGGTGGGTAGGGCGCGCTGATAACCATCCACTCCCCCGATGTGGGGTGGGCGAAGCCCAACTCGCGAGCGTGCAGGCCCTGCCGGGACAGGCCGAGCCGAGCCGCCAGCACCGATCCGCGCCGTAGGTGAGGTCCCCCACACACGGATGCCTGATGGCCGCGAGATGAACCCGGATCTGGTGCGTCCTTCCGGTTTCCAGCTGGATGTCGAGCAGTGTCGCCGCCCGAAATGCCTCCTCGGTCGCGTAGTGGGTAATGCTCGGGCGACCGCCGGCGACGACCGCGAACTTGTAGTCCGCGGACGGGTGTCGCCCGATTGGGGCGTCAATGGTGCCGCTCGTCGGATCGGGATGACCCTGAGCGAGAGCGGCATAGCGTTTCTCGACCGCGCGCGTCTTGAACGCACGCTTGAGGACCGAGTACGCGCGCTCGCTCTTGGCCACTGCCATGACACCCGTCGTACCTACGTCCAGCCGATGCACGATTCCCTGACGTTCGGCCGCACCACTCGTCGCCACCTGGTAACCCATCGCGGAGAGACCCGAAACGACGGTCGGGCCCGTCCACCCGGGACTCGGGTGGGCCGCCACCCGGCCGGCTTGTCGACGACCACCACGTCCGCGTCGTCGTAGAGCACGGCCAACCCATCGACAACCTGGGGGGCATCGGATCGCGCACGGCATCTGGCAGCCGGACCTCGAGGAGCGAGCCGTCGGCCAGCCGCGCGGACCGCGAGGGCAGCCCTCCGTCGACCAGCACGTCACCCGAGTCGATGAGGGCGGCGGCCGCAGTGCGCGAGAGGCCGAACAGGCGAGCGACCGCGACGTCCAGCCGAACCCCGACCAGCCCCTCGGGCACCGGAAGCAGCCGCGTCGGGCTCACGACGCTGCCCGCGCCTGCGCTTCCTGCCGTCGAGATCGATGCCGCGCAGGGCCGTGATGGCGGCCAGGATCGCCCGCACACGATGGCCGAGTCGGCCAGGTTGAAGATCGGCCAGACGTGCCCGTCCTTGGCGAACAGGCTGATCCAGTCGACGACGTGGCCGCGCCCCCACCCGGCGATCGCAGCACCCGATCGGTGAGGTTTCCGACCGCGCCGCCGCAGCACGAGCCCCAGCGCCACAGCCCAACTCGCCGAGTACAAGCGGCGGGCCGCTCGCAAGAATGACCACCACCACAACGACGGCGACAACCGTGAGCACCACCGTCGCACCGGTGCCCGACCGAGAACGCCGCGCCGGAATTGCGCGTCAATACCAGATAGACAGCTCCACCGAGCAGCCGCACCGGGGTCTCGTGCTCCAGCCTGGCGACCACGATCGACTTGCTGACGACGTCGAGCACGTAGACGAGCGACAGCGACAGACTGCGAACAGCAGCACCTTGCGCGACCGCGGCGGCGACCCGTCACCCACTGGGCTTGGAAGCTGCGTCCGGGTCGGCCGAGGTCACGACGCTATTCTCTCGCAGCGTCACGCCGGGCGGAAATCAGCGTCGTTCCTCGCGTTGCTTGCGAGGCGACATCGAGCGTGGCCATCGGGAAGGCCTTCAGCCGCGCCTTCGGGATCGGCTTGCCGCAGCTCTCGCAGTAGCCATAAGTGCCCGCGTCGATGCGCTCGACCGCCCGCTTGATCTGCGTCAGCAGATCCAGCCGATTCGCCGCGATCGACAGCTCCTGCTCCCGCTCGAACGTCTTGCTGCCGGCATCGGCCTGATTCGTCGCCGGCGCCATCGGTGCTCGACGGCTGCAGCTCGTCAAGCTCGATGAGCGACTGGTTGTACTCGGACTGCATCTCCGACAGCTGAGCGACGAGCTGGGCCCGAACCTGAGCCAGCTCGCGAGGCCGTCCACTCAGGTCACGCGGTACCGCGATGGCCACCTCGGTCGACGCTGTCGTCTTCGTTGAGATCTTGGTTGATCGCTTCGTCGCAGTAGCCGATGTGGAGCGGGCGGCGCTCTTGCTCGGTGCCGCCTTAGCCGGCGTTGCCTTCTTCGTCGCCGCGCGGCGGCGGCCGCCGCGCGGCTCGACGTGGCGGGAGTCGTTGGCTTTTCGCCTGAGCCTTCGTCGACTTGGCCGGCGCTGCGGTCGCCTTCTTCGTGGACGTCACTGCGCTTGCCTTAGCCGCAGTTCTCGCCGCTTTTGCACGTCTTGCGCGTGGTCGCGGACGTCTTTACGGCGGTCTTGGACGCAGGGGTTCGCGACGACGTCGCCGACGCCTTCGTCGTCGCTCGCTTGGTCGGTCGGGCGGCCTTTCGCCGCCGACGCCTTGGTGGCCGTCGTTGTCTTCGCCGCGCCGGGCGTCCCGGACCGCGACGCTCGTCCCCCTCGGCCAACGGCAGCCATGGCGACCCCTTCCTGGTCTCTGCTCAACGGGCGTTGCCTGCCCTTTCGCGGTCGACCACCAAGCCCGCAAAGGCGGCCAAGGATACGAGCTAGGAGACCGCTTTGCCACTGGGCTCGCCGCGGCCCGGTTCGGCGACCGTGGATGCCGTGGGCACGGTGACGTTATCCGCTGCTCGCCGAGGCCGCCGAATCGCTAGGATGCGGAAGGTAGTTGCGCGATGACGAGGACAAAGTAGCCTCGGTTTCCGCCGGTGAGCGACCTGGGGATGGTGTGAGCCCGGGCCGGCGACCCGGGACGAAATCACCTCCGAGCACCCGGAAGAACGGGTGACGCACGTCACCTCAGTAGAACCGGACCGGCGAACGAAGTGGGCGCTTCGGCGTCAACGAGGGTGGTGGTACCGCGGAGCCCGGCAACCAGCCGGTGCGTCGTCCCTCGAGTGGATCGGACTCGAGGATGGGGCACCCCTAATGAGCGAGCATCGCAGCGCCGCAGGCGCGAGGGAGCGGAGCGAACGCCGCGATGAGCGCTGGCGCGAAGAGCCAGGCGGACGTGGGCGAGCATCAGGGCTACGAGCCGTTGCCGGCGCATGTCGACCTGCCCGAGATGGATCGGGCAGATCATCGAGCAGTGGCGGGCGAACAAGGTGTTCGAGCGGAGCCTGGACGCCACGGCCGGCGGCGAGGCGTGGACGTTCTACGAGGGCCCGCCTACGGCGAACGGGATGCCGGGGACGCATCACGTCGAGGCTCGGGTGTTCAAGGACGTCTTCCCCGGTTCAAGACCATGCAGGGCTACCACGTCGCCCGCATGGCCGGCTGGGACTGCCACGGCCTGCCGGTCGAGCTCGCGGTGGAGAAGGAGCTCGGCTTCACCGGCAAGCCCGACATCGAGGCGTACGGCATCGCCCAGCTTCAACGAACGCTGCCGGGCATCCGTGCAGCGGCACGTCGACGCATTCGCGGCCATGAGCGAGCGGATGGGCTACTGGGCCGACTACGACAACGCCTACTGGACGATGAACCCCGACTACATCCAGTCGGTGTGGTGGGCGCTCAAGACGATCTTCGACAAAGGACTGCTGGTCGAGGACTACCGGGTCACGCCGTACTGCCCGCGGTGCGGTACCGGTCTCTCCGACCACGAGCTCGGACAGCGAAGGCGTTTACACCGAGGTCGTCGACCCGGCGGTCTACGTCCGGTTCCCGGTCGATCTCCGGCCCGGAGGCCGGGCGTTGCCGACCTGGTCGTCTGGACGACGACGCCGTGGACGCTCGTGTCGAACACCGCGGTCGCTGTGCACCCCACCGTCGACTACGTCGTCGCGCGCACCGCCGCTGGGACGTTCGTGGTGGCCGAGCCGCTGCTATCCGCTGTCCTCGGCGATAACGCGCAGGTGCTGCGCCGCTACTCGGGCGCGACCTCGCGCGGCTGGCACTATCGGCCACCGTTCGACTACGTCTCCATCGCCGGGGCGCATGTCGTCGTCCTGGCCGATTACGTCACGACCGAGGACGGCTCCGGGCTGGTCCACCAAGCACCGGCCTTCGGTGCCGACGACATGGAGATCGCCCGGACGTACGGCCTGCCGGTGGTCAATCCGATCGGGGCGATGGCCGATTCCGCAGTGATCTCCCGGACATCGGCGGGATGTTCTTCAAGGATGCCGACGGGTCCTCGTGGCCAAGACTTTCCGAAAGCGGCCGGCTGCTGCGGCATGCACCGTATGCCCACTCCTACCCGCACTGCTGGCGCTGCCACACCCCGCTGATGTACTACGCGCTGCCGTCCTGGTACGTGCGGACCACCGCCATCAAGGACGAGCTGCTGGCGCGAGAACGAGGCCACGAACTGGTACCCACCGACGATCAAGCACGGTCGCTACGGCGATTGGCTGTCCAACAACGTCGACTGGGCGCTGTCCCGTGACCGGTACTGGGGCACCCCGCTGCCGGTCTGGCGCAACGACGCCGACGCCAGCCAAGTCGTCTGCGTCGGGTCACTCGCCGAGCTGTCCGAGCTCGTCGGTCGCGACCTGGCCGACCTCGACCCGCACCGGCCGTTCGTCGACGACGTGACCTTTACCGTGCCGCGGTCAGGAAGGCACGTACCGGCGAGTTCCGCAGGTGATCGACGCCTGGTTCGACTCCGGCTCGATGCCGTTCGCCCAGTTCGGCGCACCGTTCTACAACGCGGAGCGTTTCGAGCGAGAGCTACCCGGCCGACTTCATCTGCGAGGCGATCGACCAGACCGCGCGGCTGGTTCTACACGCTGATGGCGGTCGGCACCCTCGGTCTTCGGACAGAACTCCTACCGAGACGGTGCTTGTGCCTCGGGCTGCTGCTCGCGGAGGACGGCCGCAAGATGAGCAAGCACCTGGGCAACATCCTCGAGCCGATCCCGCTCATGGACCAGCACGGGGCCGATGCGGTCCGGTGGTTCATGGTTGCGGCAGGCTCGCCCTGGTCAGCTCGTCGAGTGGGTCACAAGGTGCTGGACGAGATCGCCTCAAGGTGATTCGTACTTACTGGTCGGTGGCGTCGTTCCAGTCGCTCTACGCGCGGGCGAACGGTTGGACGCCCGGCGCCGGCAGCGGCCTGCCGACGGTGCTCGATCGGTGGGCGGAGGCGCAGTCGCGCCGGCTCGTCGGAGAAGTGACCGATGCGCTCACCGACTTCGACACGGCCCGCGCCGGGCGGGCGCTCGCCGGATACATCGATGACCTGTCCAACTGGTACGTCCGGCGTTCGCGCCGCCGATTCTGGGATGGTGACCCGGCGGCGCTCGCCACCCTGCACGACGCGTTGTCGGTCCTGACCAGGTTGCTGGCGCCGTTCATCCCGTTCGTGACCGAGCGGGTGTGGGGCGCTCTGTTCGCGGATGCGACCGGGGTTGACTCGGTGCATCTGGCCAGCTGGCCCACAGATACCCCGGCCGCCGGGGACGATCAGCGCAGCGCGCAGATGGCCCTCGTGCGGCGTCTGGTCGAGCTTGGCCGGGCGGCGCGGGCCGAGGCGAACGTCAAGACCCGTCAGCCGCTTCGTCGCGCGCTGGTTTCGGCGCCTGGCTGGGGTGACTTGCCGGCCGAACTGCGGCGCGAGGTGGCCGACGAGCTCAACGTTGGGGATCTCGCACGGCTCGCGGACACGGGCGACGTCATCGACGTCACGGTGAAGCCCAACTTCCGCGCGTTGGGCAAGCTGCTCGGCCGGAAGACCCAGGTCGGCGCCCGGGCCATCGCAACGCTGGTGCCGGCGGAGGTCGCCGCGATGCTCGCGGCCGGGCAGCCAATTCAGATTTCCGTCGATGGCACACCAGTCGAGTTGGGTGCGGACCATCTGATCGTCAACGAGGCGCCGGTGTCCGGCTGGGCGGTCAAGAACAGCGCAGCCGAGACCGTCGCCCTCGACCTGGGCTGACCCATGAGCTGCGTCTCGCCGGGCTGGCGCGCGACGTGGTTCGACTCGTCCAGGACGCGCGTAAGACCGCGGGCCTCGAGGTGACCGATCGCATCGCACTGTGGTGGCGGGTCGGTGGTTCACCGGAGCCGGCGGAGGCAATCCGCTCCCATGTGGGCCAGATCGCGGGGAAGTGCTCGCCACTGAAATGGTCGAGGGTGCGCCCGACGCGGGCGAGCCGGTCCCACGAGGTCGTCGACGATGACCTGGGTCTGCACGTGTGGCTGCGCCGCGCCACCTAGCGGGTGTCTTCCGGGCCGACCCCTGCTGCGGCACGCCCTGGGCGAGCGCCGAGCGTGCCGGCCGTGGCAGCTGCCTTGAGCTAGCCGGCCTGGGCGGCCTCGTGCTGGTCCATCTGGGCGCCGTCCCGCCCGGACTGCGCGGGCTCGGCCCGACCGCTCGCGTCCAGATCCCGCAGCTGCGACTCCAGGTAGCTCTTCAGCCGGACGCGGTACTCGCGCTCGAACGTTCGAAGCTGCTCGACCCGCTTCTCCAGCGCATCCTTGCGCTGTTCGAACTGCGCGGTGATCGTGTGCGAACGTTGCTCGGCGTCGGACAATAGCTGGGTCGCGCGCCCGTTGCTCTCCCGCTCGAGCTGGTCGGCCCGGGCCTGAGCTTCGCCGACGTACTTCTGCGATTGCTGCTGCGCGTCGGTGAGGGTCGCATGGGCGGTGGCCTGTGCTTCGGCAAGGAGCCGCTCCGCCTCGGCTTTGGACTGAGCGAGGTGCGTGTCGGCCGTCTGCTGGGCAAGCGCCAGCATCTGGATAGCCTGGGCGTGGTGATCCTCGGCGGTCAATCCACCTGCCGCCCCGCAGCGACTGCCGCAGCATGCGCCTGCTGGGCCGCCTGCGCCGCCTCCTGAGCCTCGAGCAGCTGCTGCCTGCTCTCTCCCAATTGCTGCTCAGTGTGCGCTAACTGCTGCTGCAATCCGACTACCTGCTGCCCGGCGGCATCCCCGCCCGAGCTCAGCGCGTGCTCGAGTTCGTTGATCCGGGCATGCAGGCGGCCGTTTTCGTCGCGCGCCGCGGCCAGCTCCGCCATCGATCGATCGTCGATGGCGGGATGTGCTTGGGTGTCTGCGCTCGCACCACTGCCGTTGGCGCGCAGGTCATTGTTCTCTTCGATCAGCCGCGCGAGCTCGACCTCGACCACGTCGAGGAACGCGTCCACCTCCTCCTCGTCGTAGCCACGCTTGCCGATCGGCGGCTTCTTGAAGGCCACATTGTGGACTTCGGCGGGAGTCAGCGGCATGGGTCACCTCGTGATCGTCAGACCGGAACCGGGTGGTTCCGCGGTCAGGTGCGGATGATGCAGGTGTTGCAATGCGTAGCGCGAAGTCACGCCGGACCTGCCAACCGGCCCGACCCGCCCGCTGCTTGGGAGGATCGACCACTAGGCGAGTCCCAGCGCCACCCAGCGCAGAGCCAGGATAGCGATCCACAAAATCATGATGCTCAGGTCAAGACTTATTCCACCTAGGCGGAGGGGCGGAATGATCCGCCGCAGCAATTTCACCGGAGGATCCGTGCTCGTGTAGACGAGCTCGAGCCCAACAGCGGTCACGCCGACCGGGCGCCACGACCTGGCGAATTGACGGGCGATCTCAACCACAATTCTGGCGATGATCAGTAGAAGATACAGGTAGAGCGCAAAGGCGATGACACTCCAGAACAGCGCCATCGATGACGTCTCCCCGATCCTCCGGCACACCTGTGGCACGTCCCATGAGGACTTGCCACTATCCATGGTGCCACGCCGAGCGAACCCGGACGTCCCGTACCCGCAGCTAATTACGCCGCCGCTAACGCTGTGCGACGGACCGTGACTGTTGAGTCAGGACTGGTTGAAGAATCCGCTCCTCAGCAATGCGGGCCTTATCCTGAGCCGTCACGGTGACGTTGTGCGGGCTGAGCAGGAAAACCTTGGCCGTCACGCGCTCAATCCGCCCGTGCAACCCGAAGGTCAGCCCAGCGGCAAAGTCCACCAAGCGCTTGGCGTCGGAGTCGTCCATCTCCGACAGGTTCATGATAACCGGGGTGCCCGACCGGAAATGTTCCCCAATCGTGCGTGCCTCGTTGTAGGTGCGAGGGATGCAGAGGTGGTGATCCGATAAGACTGGAACTCCTCGTAGTCGGCTGAGTACCCGCTGCCCTGGTCCTCCCTGGCCACTCGCGAGCGACTACCGCGGTCGCCGCACCCACCGGAGCCGCCATCGCCATTCCGCGCGGGCATACCTCGTGTCTGGTCCGTAGTCCACCGGACGCGACCGGGGGCGCGGTCGTACGGGGCGCGGTCATAGCTTTCACCGCTTTCGACAACCCCCTCGTCGTCTTCGACCAGGCCGAGGTAGACGCCCATCTTCTTCATCGCTCCGGCATATCGTCCTCCTCTGTTGTTCCGGCTGTCGCGCGGTACGGCCTGCGGTGAGCGGTCACTGACCGGTTGTGCGGTGACGCTATCCGAATCATGGTCTTCGTCGGCCGAGCAACGCCGAACCGACACGCAGATGTGTCGCGCCCTGTCGAATCGCCGCCTCCAGGTCGCCACTCATTCCGGCCGAGATCGAGGTCGCGTCCGGATGACGAGCGCGAACCTGCCGGGAGACATCTTGCAAACCAGCAAAGGCGGTGTCAGGGTCGGCGTCCATCGGCGCGATCGCCATCACGCCGAGCAGGTCGAGCTCGGGTGCCAGCGCAACCTGGTCGGCGAGCATGATCACATCTCGTCGACCAGCGCGCCGCCCCTGCGCGTGTCTGCGTCGAGGCTGACCTGGATGAACACCGCGAGCCGCCGGCCGGCCGTGCCGCGCGCCCGCCGGCGAGTCCGGCGACCAGCTGCGAGCGCTCGACGGAGTGCACCGGTCGCTGCGTAGCTGGCCACTGACCGGCGCTCTGTTCTGCTGCAACCGCCCGACGAAATGCCACCGCAGGTTCAGGTCCGACGCGCTCACCTCGGGCAACGCCGCGATCTTGCTGCGCGTGCTTCCTGATCGCGGCTCTCACCCACATCCCTTGCTGGCCCAATTCACCGAGCAGGGCGATGTCGGTGACTGGGAACCCTTTCGTGACCGCGATGAGGCTGAGCTCGTCGGGATCTCGTCCTACGGAATCGCAGGCCGCCCCGATGCGCGCGCGCAACCGCTCCAGGGAGGCGAGTAGCTCCGCTCGCCGGTCGGTTCGGTGCTGCCCGTCACCGGACTCCGTCGGTCAGTTCTTGAGGAAGTCGGGCACGTCGAGCTCGTCGTCAGCCCAGCGGGGCCCGGCCGTGCCAGACGACGGAAGTGGCCATCCCGGCGTCGGCCCCGTCCGTTCCGCGCAGGTTCGGGCACCTGGTCCGGCTCCACGTCGCCGTGCGATCGCCGGACGTCGACGCTATCTCGTATGCGCATGGCGGCTGCCCACTGTCGAATCCGGCGGCGATCACCGTCACTTTCACCTCGTCGCCGAGCGTGTCGTCGATGACCGCGCCGAAGATGATGTTCGCGTCAGGGTGCGGCCGCGTCGGAGACCAGCTGAGCGGCGTCGTTGATCTCGAACAGGCCGAGGTCCGACCCGCCGGAGATGGACAGCAGCACGCCGCGGGCGCCGTCCATGCTGGCCTCGAGCAGCGGGCTGGCGATGGCCATCTCGGCGGCGCCTCGACGGCCCGGTTGTCGCCGCGCGCGGCGCCGATGCCCATGAGCGCCGAACCGGCGCCGCTCATGACGCTCTTCACGTCGGCGAAGTCGAGGTTGATCAGACCGGGCGTGGTGATCAGGTCGGTGATGCCCTGCACGCCGGAGAGCAGCACCTGGTCGGCGCTGCGGAACGCGTCCATGACGCTGACGCTGCGGTCGCCGATCTGCAGCAGCCGGTCGTTGGGGATGACGATGAGCGTGTCGCACTCCGCTGCGCAGCGTCTCGATGCCGTCGTCGGCCTGCGCCTGGCGCCGCTTGCCCTCGAAGCGAGAACGGCCGGGTCACCACGCCGATGGTGAGCGCGCCGAGCTTGCGGGCGATGCTGGCGATCGACCGGCGCGCCGCCGGTGCCCGTGCCGCCGCCCTCGCCAGCGGTCACGAAGACCATGTCGGCGCCCTTGCAGCACCTCTTCGATCTCGTCCTGTGTGGTCCTCGGCGGCCTGCCGGCCGACCTCCGGGTTGCGCGCCGGCGCCGAGGCCACGGGTGAGCTCGCGGCCCGACGTCGAGCTTGACGTCGGCGTCGCTCATCAGCAGGGCCTGGGCGTCGGTGTTGATCGCGATGAACTCGACGCCCTTCGAGGCCGACCTCGATCATGCGGTTGACGGCGTTGACGCCGCCGCCGCCGACACCGACGACCTTGATGACCGCGAGGTAGATTGTGCGGTGGGGTCCATCAGCTGCCTGCTTCGCCCAGCTATGAGGACCGGCGGTCGTGGACGGGTAGGGCTGGGCCTGCAGGATCGTCTGCGGCTAACGCGGTGAACCCTCACTCCATAAGTAGACCCTTAATGTTATGTCAACCTGACATCGTGATCCGACGGTAGACAGCCCAAGGCCGTTTCAAGCAGGCGCGCCGCGCGACCCTGGGCCGTATTGCCCTCCTGCCGCCGCGGAGCTCCTTACCTCGTGATCTGGACTCACTGCCTCGGACGACGATAAGTCCAAGATCATCAGCGGAGGCAGCTCATCAGCGAGGCGGCCGGAAGCGGTGGGCCGGCGATTCACCGGGCGTAGAACGAGGTCGGGGTCGCTGACGTCGAAGACGGTCCCGGACCGGGCCAGCGCAGGGCGGCAAGGACGCGCGCTTTGTCGGGAACTGCGGTCCGGCGCCACCACCGCACGACCCGATGGTCACGGAGCACGAGTGAGATTCCCGCCGGATCGTCGGCCTGGATGGTGGCAAGCCGCGAAAGAACCGACCCGGGCAGCGCGCTCGCCGCGGTGGCGGCCGGCCGCCGCGCTGGCCCGGGCCCGCGGACCATCGGCGACCTGGAACTGCGGCAAGCCACGAGGCGCGCGTCGCGACTGTGTCGGAACTGGCGGCCGGTCCGATCGACCAGGTGAACCTCGCCGCCGCTCGTGACGTAGCCGACGCGGCTCGCTCGGTGAGCGTGATCACGACGGTCGAGGGAAACGCCGCCGCGACGTTGACCGTCGCGACCTCGGGCAGGCTTTCGGACGCGATGCGCGATCGCTCCGGTGTCGAGCCGCACCAGCGGCCGCCCAGGCGGGACCTGGGCGGCGCGTTCCACCTCAGCTCGGGTCGAGGTAATGCGGGGCCCCTCGCACGCTGATGTGCGCACGCCGAGCAGCGGACTCCACACCACCGCCCAGGGCCGCGGCGAGCGCACGGCGACGACGGCACCGAGCAGGAGCCAGATACGCCACCCACTCGCCCATCGCCGTTGCCAGCCGCCTGGGCGTCAATCGCGATCCCGCTGGTCGACCGGTCGAGAACGAAGGCGCACCCGGTCATCAGAGTCCGGGTCCCACCAGCGGCGATCTCCGCCAAGATTTCTGGGCAGAGCAGGTAGACCGGTAGCCGATACCATCCGTCAGCACGAGATCGCCAGGCCGGGCGACCTCGGCAATCCGCTCGGTAACCGCGCCGAAGCGCTCCTCGTAGATCACCTGCTCGGAGGGGAGCTGAGATCACGCTCTGCGATAGGCGCTCCGGTCACGCCAGGCATCGGCTCCTCACGGGCCGGGAAGATATCGAGGACAACCGCGACGTCGAGCGATGGCCATCGCTTCGGCGAACTCATCGGCGAAGGTCTGAGTACGGCTGTACGTGCCCGGCTGGAATACGGCGATGAGACCGACCGTCGCCCGCGACGACGCGCGCAGCGGTGAGCGCAGCCGCGCAACCTCCGTGGGGTGGTGGGCATAGTCGTCGCTACACCGGCACCCCGAGGGCCTCGCCAGTGCGGCTCAAAACGACGGTGCACCCCTGAAACGACCGCCAGGGCGCGCAGCAACGGTGGCCACGTCGAGCCCCGAACTCACGACTGCGACGGTCAGCGCGCTGCGGAGTCGGCGTTCAGGGCCATGTGCCGGCCGACCAGCGCGCCGACGCTCACTCTGATCGGTTCCTCGCCCGGTGCGAGCTGCACCGTCAAGTCGACCACCGTTCGGGCCGTTCGTCGATATCACTGATTCGGACGTCGGCAGCGACCGCCTGACCGTATGTCCGCACGCGCCGCCCACGCCGACCGGGCGTACTCCGCGATCCGACGAGCCCGGAGTCGTCGGCGGAGCGCGACGGAGCCCATCCGGCTCGATCCGATCGACCGAACTGGCGAAACGCGGTGAGATCCCGTCGAGATCGCCGTAGTTCTCGAGGTGGTCGGCCTCCACGTTCGTTATCACGGCCGCGGCCGGATCCGGATCCAACAGGAACGAGCCGTCACTCTCGTCGGCCTCGACGATTGCCAGGTCGCCGGTTCCCAGGTGCGCGTTGATGCCGGTCTCGCTACAGGTTGCCGCCGATTGCGAACGATGGATCCAGCTGGCAGGCCTGAGCAGCCACCGTGAGCAACGAGGTGGTGGTGGTCTTGCCGTGGGTGCCCGAAATGGCGATCATCCGCCGGTCCTCGAGCGCCGAGGACGGTGCGGCGGCTCGGCGCAGGAACGGCTTACCGCTGTTCCGAGCCGCCGACATACTCCGGATGTGACGGGCTGATCGCCGTCGTGTACACGAACGTGTCAGTTGCGTCGACGTGCTGTGGCGAGTGACCGATCCGGACGTCGGCGCCGAGCGCCCGCAGCGCTGCCACGGTGGTCGAATCACGCGCCTCGCACCCGCTCACCGTGACGCCGCGCTCGATGAGGATGCGGGCCAGCGCGCTCATCCCGGCGCCGGCGATGCCCATGATGTGCACCCGGCCCAACGAGGCCAAGGCCGGGACAACGTCGGTTGGGCGCTCCGCACCAACGCCGCGCCTGGAGCCGCCCAGTCGGCCGGTCGATCACGATCAGCGTCCCGGGTCGGTGCCTCGTGGTGCGGGCCACTCGACGGGACGGGCGGCTCCCCGCGCGCTCGCTCATCGGACCGTCCCGAACCGCCGGTGCTCGGCCGCGACGTTCAGCACCGCCCGAGCGAGGACGACATCGGCGTCGCGCGACCCGGCGCTGGCGGCCGACCGGGACATGGTCGCCAGCCGGCATGGGTCGGTCATGATCGGGATGAGGTGCTCGACTATCCAGCTCGGGCGCAGCGTCGCGTCCTCGACGAGCAAGCCGCCGCCCGCCAGGACGATCGGTCGTGCGTTGAATCGTTGCTCGCCATTCCCGTGCGGATAAGGCACGTAGGCCGCCGGTAGCCCGACCGCGGAAACCTCGGCACACGTCATCGCCCCGCACCGGCACAGCACGAAATCTGCGGCCGCGTAGGCGAGATGCATCTGCTCCACGAAAGGAACCACCGCGTACGGTGGCTGCCCCGGTGGCACCGCCACGGTGTTCTTGCCGCCGACGATGTGCAGCACCTGCACCCCGCCCGGCGAAGGTCGTCCGCCGCTCCGGCGCAAGCCCGGTTCAGCGACTGAGCGCCCTGCGAGCCGCCGGTGACCAGAAGGGTCGGCGCGTCGGGCAGCAGCCCGAACGCGCTCCGTGCACGGGGCCGCATCGCCGACCGATCCAGGCCGGATATTTCCGGCCGGAGCGGAATGCCGATGGGCACCGCGTGGGGCAGCCGGACCTGCTCCGAGGCCGTGTACACATGATGGGTCAGTCGAGCCGCCAATCGGTTGGCCACGCCCGGCCGGGCATTCGCCTCGTGCACGACGATCGGTAGCCGAGCGCGACGGGCCGCCAGATAGGCCGGCAGCGCCACGTTATCCGCCAAATCCCACGATCACGTCGGCGTCCGCCCGGACCAACACGTCCTCGGCAGCGTGCACGGCGTCGCTCACCCGACCGGGCATGCGCAAGAGTGCGGAGTTCACCTTGCGGGGCAGGGGAACCGGCGGGATCAGCTCGAGGGGGTAGCCCCGAGGTGGGATCAAGCGTGCGGTCCAGTCCCTTCTCGGTGCCGAGGGCAGTAATCCGAGCAGTGGACTCCAGCCGGCGGACCGCGTCGGCCAGCGCCATCGCAGGCTCGATGTGGCCGGCCGTGCCGCCGCCGGCGACCACCACTGACACACCCGTCACGACGCCACCGTGCCGTTCGCGGTCATGGTCATCCCGGGCGACCCGGGCGGTGCCGTCCATCACTGCCGGTCAGCGGCAGCGGCCGCCCGGGTCGTCGTCGCTGCGCGGGCGGCGCCCAGGCCGGCGGACCACCCTTCGCCGGGCGCCTCGGCCGAGCTGCGCCGCCGATCGGTCCGGGCGGACTGCTGCGGCGAGTCGCGCCCGGCGGGCCGGTCCGCGGTGAGCCGGACGGGGCGGCTCGCCGGGCGCCGCTCGCCGGGCTGGGCTCGCGGCTTGGCGCGGAACGTTTCGGCGAGATATAGGCCTTCGGCATGGGCAGGCGGGCCCAGCGCGATATCCGGCCCTGGGTTCCTGACGCGGTGGCGCGTTGAGCCGCGGCCACGGCAGACGGTTCGTGACGCGCGAACGAGACGAGCATGCCGAACACGGCGAAGGTGACCAGCAGCGATGCCCCGCCCGCGGAAATGAAGGGCAGCGGGATGCCGGTCACGGGCAGCAACGCCGTCACGTAGCCAATGTTGATCATGGCCTGACCGCATATCCACACCGTCGCACCACCGGTGGCAAGCCGCACGAAGGGATCAGCGCTGCGTCGCGGCGATCCGCACACCGGCCACGGCGAACAGCGCGAAGAACACCAGCACCGCAACTGAGCCGATCAGACCGAGCTCCTCGCCAATCACCGAGTAGACGTAGTCCCGTGTTGGCGTTGGGAACCCAGCTGTACTTCGACGTTCCGTTGCCGAGACCAACCCCGAACACTCCGCCTGACGCCAAAGCGTAGAGCCCTTCCACGGTCTGGAATCCGGCTCCGTTGTGCTGGTCGAACGGGTGCAGAAACGTGAGCAACCGCTGCAGCCGATAGGGCTCGAACACTGCGAGGGCGGTGACGACAGCGCCGACGCCGAGCAGCAGCAGGCGCGAAGTATCGAAGCGGCAGCCCGACCATCCACAGCAGGCCGACCAAGATCAGGATGAAGCACATTGTCGTGCCGAGATCTGGCTCACGCATCACGAGAGCGCAGAAAATGACGAAGACCGGTACCAACGGCAAGAAGACCTGCCTGGCTCGCGACAACGTGCCGAGATGCTGCTTTCGGCCGAGCAGATCCGCCGCCCACACGAGAATGGCGAGCTTGCCGAACTCGGACGGCTGGAACTGCAACGGACCGAAGTCGATCCAGCGCCGTGCGCCGTACGCCATCACGCCGATGCCCGGGATGAGCACCGCGAGCAGCAGCACTGTGGCGATGATCAGCATGGGATAGGCGAGGACCCGATACCCGCGAGGTGGCAGCCGGACCGCGATCCAGAACACCGGCACGCCAATGACGACGAACACGATCTCCTTTGATCAGCTGGCTCCACATCGCCGCATCGTTGGTGTGCGAGGCCGAGATGGTGGTCGAAGCCGCCATGAGCACACCGAACCCGAGCAGTCCGCCGCCGGCCAGCAGCAAGAGCTGCAGGGACGCATAAGGGACCGTCCAGCAGACGGTCGCCGACCGGGGCGCCGGACAACGCGCCCGCAGCCGCGTCGACAGGCTGCTAGCAGTCACCGCGATCCCAGCGCGGCCACCGCCGCGGCGAATCTCGTGCCGCGTTCGGCGTAGCCGCTGAGACATGTCGTAGGAGGCCGCTGCCGGCGCAGAGCAAGACCGTGTCGCCGGGGTGAGCCAGGCCGGCCGCGGCCCCCACCACCTCGGTCATGGCTCCATCGTCGTGGGTGGCCACGGTGATCACCGGCACATCCGGGGCGTGTCGCGCCAGCGCAGCCGCGATGTGCTCGCGATCGACCCCGAGCAGGACGACGCCGGCCAGCTTCGACGCGAATCGCGCCACCAGATCGTCTACCGGAGCGTCCTTCAGCTGGCCGCCGGCGACCCACACGACGCGGGGATAGGCGTCGAGTGATGCCGCGGCGGCATGCGGGTTGGTCGCCTTGCTGTCGTCGACCCAGCGCACCCCGTCACGTGTGGTCACAAGCTGGTTCCGATGGGGATCCGGCCGGAAAGCGCGCAGCCCCGCGGCCACGGCCTCGGGTGACACGCCCTGGGATCGGGCGAGGCGGCGGCGCACAACGCGTTGGTGAGGTTGTGGCGTCCGGCCGGGTGCACGTCCACGATGTCGACCAGCTCCACGCCGTCAGCGAATGCCCGGTCGACGAGAACGCCGTCGCGCACCCCAAGCTGGCCGTTGGTTGGCGGGGCCAGGCGCACCCCCACGCGGGTGTCCGCTGATGTTGCCGCGAATAGCTCCGCGACGCATTCGTCGTCGATGTTGGCGACCACGACCGGCGCCGCCCAGACTCGCGTCTTGACCTCGACATAGGCGGGCATCGAGCCGTGCCAGTCCAGGTGATCGGGAGCGAGGTTCAGCAGGGCGCCCGCCGCAGGGCGTACGGACTGCGACCAGTGCAACTGGAAGCTCGACACTTCGACGGACAGCACGTCATAGGGCGGGGACGCGGTCACCGCGTCGATGATCGACACACCCACGTTGCCGACTGCGCGGGCCCGTCGCCCCGCCGCCAGCAGGATCGACTCCAGCATGCGGACAGTCGTGGTCTTGCCATTCGTCCCGGTAACCGCGAGCCACGGCGCGCCGGCCGGGTCGCGCAGCTGCCAGGCGAGCTCGACCTCGCCCCAGACCGGAATGCCCACAGCTGCGGCCTCGCGTAGCAACGGGATGGTCCGGACGAAGTCCGGGCGACGTCACGACAAGATCCACGCCAGGCGGCACCCTGTCCGGGTCACCGACGAAGGAGGCCCCAGCGGCGAGAAGCGGATCGACGGCCGTGGTTCGGTGCCGGTCTGCGAGGCACCACCCGCGCACCGCGCGCGAGCAGTGCGCGGGCCGCCGACTCCCCGCGAACCGGACGCCGCAGACCAGGACAGTGCGCCCAGTGAGGTCGAGCGGCAAGTCAGCCATGTCCGATGAACTCGGCGTAGAACAGCCCGGTGCCGAACGCGACCGCGAGTCCGGCGATGATCCAGAAGCGCACGATGATCGTGATCTCCTGCCACCCCGACAGCTCGAAGTGGTGGTGGATTGGCGACATCTTGAATACCCGGCGCCCGGTCCCTGTGCGCCGGCGGGTGTACTTGAACCAGCCCGTCTGGATGATGCCCGACAGCGTCACGACGGCGAACAGGCCGCCCAGGACAACCAGCAGCAACTCTGTCCGCGACAGGATGGCTATGCCAGCCATGAGGCCGCCGAGAGCCATCGAGCCGGTGTCACCCATGAAGATCTGAGCCGGCGATGCATTCCACCACAAGAAGCCGAAGCAGGCGCTCATGGCCGCGGCGCGACACGAGGGCTAGGTCGATCGGATCCCGCGCGAGGTAGCAGCCGGGGAGGGCCACCGTGCCACAGCTGTTGCGGAACTGGATGAACGTGATCAGCGTGTAGGCGCCGAACACCATCGCGCAAGCGCCGGCGGCCAGCCCGTCGAGCCCGTCGGTGAGGTTCACCGAGTTCGTCGTCGCCGTGACGATGAGGTACGCCAGGACGACAAAGCCAATCGACCCGAGGCTGATCGAGCTGATGTCTCGCACGTAGGAGAGGTGGGTCGACGCCGGCCGGAGTCCGCGGGAGTCGGGGAACTGCAACGCGAGTATCGCGAACGTCACCCCCACGACGAGCTGCCCGGCAAATCTTCGCCCGGGCCCGCAGACCCAGGTTGCGCTGCCGGCGGATCTTGATGAAATCGTCGACGAAACCGACCGCGCCGCAGCCCACCATCAGGAACAGCAGCAACAGCCCAGACGCCGACGGGCCGCCATCGCCCCGGATCGCGGTCAGCCCGTGCGCGACGATGTATCCGAACAGGGTCGAGGCAATGATCGCGACGCCGCCCATGGTCGGCGTTCCGCGCTTGACCAGGTGGCCAGGTGGCCCGTCGTTGCGGATCTCCTGCCCGAAGCCACGCAGCCGGAAGTACCGGACGATCACCGGGGTGAACAGGATCGAGAACAACAGCGCGGAGACGGCGGCGAGCAGGATCGTTTTCACCCCGGCCCGTCCTCCTCTCCGGGCGTTCGCCCGAGTCAACGGCCGCCGCCGAGGCGTCCCCGAGCGCGATGGCGACTCGTTCGAGGCTTGCGGCTCGGGATGCCTTCACGAGTACCACGTCTCCGGGCCGAAGCTCGTGCTGCAGCAGTATCAGCGCAGCATCCGAGTCGGCGACCCACGTCGACTCACCATCCCAGGAGCCTTCCAGAGCGGCGCCGTGTGCCATCGGCCGGGCGGCCGCACCCACGGCGATGAGCCGTGATATGTCCAGTCGCACCGCGAGGCGCCCGATCGCGTCGTGCTCGACCGCGGCGTCCGCGCCCAGCTCGGCCATCTCGCCGAGCACGGCGACAGTGCGCGCCGGGCCGGGCCCGGCCAATCGCGGCCAGGGTCTTCAACGCGGCCCGAACCGATTCCGGATTGGCGTTGTAGGCGTCGTTGATGACAACCACGCCGTCGGCGCGCTCCACCAGCTCCATCCGCCAGCGCGACCGGGGACCGGCCGCCGACAGGGCCTCCGCGATGGCGGGCACTGACAGCCCGCACTCCAAGGCGACGGCAGCGGCGGCGAGGGCATTGCCGACGTGATGGCCGCCGACGAGCGGCAGGGTGACCATCGCCGTTCCGGCGGGCGCAGTGAGTCGGAATGTCGCGCGGCCCAGGTCATCGAGCCGGACCCGATGCGGCTCGCACATCGGCGCCCGCCGACTCACCGACAGTGACGACACGCGCCCGAGTGCGGTTCGCCATGCCCGCCACCAACGGGTCATCGGCGTTCAGGACCGCGACGCCGCCGTCCGTCGCGGCGGGCAGCGCCTCGACGAGCTCCGCCTTCGCTGTCGCGATCGCCTCCCGAGAGCCGAACTCGCCGAGATGGGCGCTGCCGACGTTCAGCACGACCCCGATCCGGGGCGGCGCGATCCGGGTGAGTGCCCGGACGTGACCGATGCCGCGAGCGCTCGTCTCGAGAACCAGGAACCGGGTCGAGGTGTCGGCGCGCAGCACCGTGTACGGGTGCCCCAGTTCATTGTTGAAGGAACCAGGTGGTGCAATCGTCGGACCTATCCGCTCGAGAAGCGCAGCGACGAGATCCTTCGTCGAGGTCTTGCCGGACGACCCGGTGATGCCGATGACCGTGGCGCTGAGGTGCCGGGCGACCTCGGTGGCAAGAGCGGCCATGGCCGCCAGGCCGTCGCCTACGAGCACGTGCGGGACGGCGACCCGGCGGGTGACTACCGCCGCGACCGCCCCCGCGTCGATCGCCGCCGCAGCGTGGTCGTGCCCGTCCTCGTGCTCGCCGGCAAAGGCGACGAACAGGCCGCCCGGAGTGACGCGCCGCGAGTCGAATTCGACGCTGCCGGTCACCCGGACCGTGGGGTCCGCACGGCCCAGCGTCCCCCTAGTGACGGCCGCAACCTGGCCCAGCGTCAACTCGATCATGCGATCTCGTCAGCCGTCCCGGTGAGCACTCCGCGGGCGACGTCGCGGTCGTCGAACGGGTACACGGTTCCGGCGACCTCCTGGCCGAGCTCATGGCCCTTGCCGGCGATGAGCACCGTGTCGCCCGGCGCAGCCATCCGGATCGCGGCGGCGATCGCTGCGCCCCGATCGCCGATCTCGACCACTTCGGCGCGCGGAGCGGCGGGCCACCGTACCGGCGCCGTCGAGCATGGCGCGCCTGATGGCGGCCGGATCCTCGCTGCGCGGGTTGTCGTCGGTGACGATGAGGACGTCCGCGTAGCGGGCGGCCACTTCGCCCATGATCGGACGCTTGGCCTGATCGCGATCGCCTCCGCACCCGAGCACGATCACCAGGCGCCGCGACGTGAATGGCCGCAACGCCCGCAACGCGCCTTCAACCGCGGCCGGCTTGTGGCTGTAGTCGACGACGACCAGGAACGGCTGACCCGCGACGACCCGCTCCATGCGCCCCGGCACTCCGGCCTGCAGCGACCGCCGGAGCGGCAAGCTGCGGGTCGACGCCTACCGCATCCAGCACGGCGAGCGCCAACAGCGCGTTGGCGACGTTGTACGACCTGAGGATGGCCGTGCCGGCGGCAAAATCTCGGCCCGGACCCACCGCGCGGAAACTGGTGCTGCGCGTCGGTGCGAACGACAATGTCGGTGGCCCGCCAGGTCGCCGTGCGGTTGCCGGTCGTGCTAATCGTGATCGCCCCAGGCCTCGACGCGTGCGGCGAGCCGCTGGCCCCATTCGTCGTCGGTGACGATCGCGGCCGCGCGCGAGCGACCGTCGAACAACTTCGCTTTGGCTTCGAAGTAGTCGTCGAGATCGGCGTGGAAGTCGAGATGGTCCTGCGAGAGGTTCGTGAACGCCCCGACCGCGAAGTCCACGCCATCGGCCCGGCCGAGCGCGCAGGGCGTGGCTGGATACCTCCATGGCGACCGTGGTGACATCCCGTTCGGCCATGACCGCGAGCAGCGCCTGTAGCTCCGGAGCCTCGGGCGTGGTGAACCCGGTGCTGATCTGATCGTTTCCGATCAGGCGTCGCGACCGTGCCGATCAATGCGGTCGGCACCCCGGCCGCCGCGAGGCCGGCCCGGATCAAGAACGTCGTCGTGGTCTTTCCGCTCGTACCGGTAACGCCCAGCACCGAGAGACGGCGGCTGGGCGAACCGTAAACGGCTGCTGCAGCCCGCCCCAGCACGGCTCGGACATCAGGGACAACGAGCGCCGAGACGTGCAGCGGCAGCTGTGCCGCACCGGCCGGATCGGTGAGAACCGGCGACGCCGCCGGCCGCGATCGCATCCGGCGCAAACTGGGCGCCGTGACCAGTTCGACCGGACAGCGCGGCAAATATGTCGCCCGGCCGGACGAGCTGATCTGCTGGCCGTGATGCCGGTCGCAGCGACCTCCGGCCCGACGAGGGTCGCGCCGAGTACCTGACCTAGGCCCGCGAGGGACGTCTGACGCACCGCCGACGGACGTGGTATCGCCCCGGCCGAGCTGTTGTGTGCGACCAGCACGTCAGCACACGCTACTGCCGTACAGGTCGCGAGTGGATGCGTCGCAGATCAGTAGCGGTACGTGCACGGACGGAGCGCCCGATGGCGAGATCCGCGCACGCTGCACGTAGTAGGCGCCGATCTGGTTGTACAGGGGGGCAGCCACGTCTCCGCCGTGCAATCCGTGGGCCGGATTGTCGATCATGATGGCGACCACGAACTGCGGGTTGTCTGCGGGCGCGATCCCCGCGAACGTGTCCCAGTGACATCGAATCGCTGTACGCACCGCCTCGAGCCGGGTCGGGCTGCTGCGCAGTGCCGGTCTCTGCCTAGCGACCCGGTAGCCGGGTATTGCCGCCTTCACGCCGGTGCCGCCGGGGAGGATCGTCGACTCGAGCATGGTGCGCACACTGTCCGGGCGCTCTTGGCGCTGACGACGCGGCTGCCCGCGGGTGTCGTCTCCGCCTCGGTCGATCCGTCCGACCGGGTCACCGACTCGACGATCCTGGGCGGCACCCGGACGCCGTCGTTGGCGATGGTCTGATACATCGAGGCCAGCTGCAGGATCGTCATCGCCTCGCCCTGACCGATCGGAACGTTGGCGAAGGTAGCGTCTGACCAGCTCGACATAGGCGGCAGGATCCCGGCGCTTTCGCCCGGGAGCTCGATCCCGGTCTGGCTGCCGATGCCGGAACCGGCGCTCGTAGTCGTACCACGCCACCGGCCCCAGCTGCTGGGCGATCTCCAGGGTGCCGACATTGGACGAGGCCGCCAACACCCCGGTGGCCGTGAATCGCTGCAGGAGGTGTGACCACGCATCGTGGACCGCAATCCCACCCATCTCTGGATCGTGTCCGGCACGGTGAAGACGCTCGACGGCTTGATCAGCGCCCCTTTCCAGCGCGGCAGAAAACGTCACGAGCTTGTTCACCGAGCCGGGCTCGAACACCGACTGAATGGCAGGGTCGCGCGTCGACTGGTCGCTGATCGTCGCGGGTCGGCGGGGTTGAATGTCGCCGCGGAGGCGAGCGCCAGGACCTGGCCGGTGTGCGCGTCGAGCACCGCAACCTGCCCGCCCCGCGCCTGCGACTGGGCCACCGCCGCGTCGAGATAGCCCTGCACGGTGTACTGCAGATCCTGGTCGAGCGTCAGCCGGACGCTCCCGCCGTCAACCGCTGTCCGAGTTAGGTTCGGCCCGTTCGGCTGATCCGGCCCCGACCGTCGACCGCATAGGTCAGTGTCCCGTCGCGTCCGGCCAACACCTCGTTGTAAGTGGCCTCGATTCCGGCAGCACCGGTTCCGTCGGAGTGCATGAAACCGATCACGTTGGCGGCGGTGGTTCGACCGGGGTCATTCCTGTTGCGTCGTCGGCTGAGTGTAGATACCCGGCAGGTTGAGATCCTCGATCTGACGGGTCGGCCTGGCTATCGACTGCCGTGCCGAGCAACGCATACTGGCCTCGGCTTGGCGAGTTCGGCCATCACGGTGAGGACCGGCTTGGACAGTAGCGGCGCGAGGGAGATGGCGGTGCTGAGCCGGTCGGCCGCCGGCACTTGAGTCGGATCGGCGGTGATGTCCTGCGCCCTCGACGTGAAAGCGAGACGGCGTGCCATCGCGATCCAGGATGGACCCGCGCAGCGCATGGACCGGGACGACCTTGACGCGCTGGGCGGTGGCGGCGTTGGCGTAGTCGGCATGGTCGATGGCTTGCAACTGGACGAGCCGGCCGCCGATCACGAGCAGCATCACGGTGACGACGACGAGGGCGATCGACATCCGGCGATCCAGCCGGCCCAGGAGCAGCCCGGATCGGCGCCGCGGCCGCCGCCGGATGGGACGAGCGGCCGGCGGTGTTTTCGGACGGGCTGCGCTCTGGTCAACCGGCTGCCGTAGCCGCTGGGCAGGCCGCGATGCAGCAGCCAGCCGCGCGACCTTCGGCGGGCGGATGGGCGGCGAGGAGCGGCGGCGGCCGGGACGCGTCGGCGGCTGGCGGGCGTAGGTGGGCCGAGCTCCGGATTGGACCGCGGCTGATGCGGCATCGAGTGCGGTCCGGCGGTGGTCGCGCGTGGCGCTCCTGCGGGGTGGCGGCGGGCACCGGCAGGTGGCGGTGGCGGTGCAGGTGCGGTGGCGGTGCCCCGCTTCCCGGGCTGGCTCGCCGAGACCCGGACGCCGGCGGGGACGCTCGCTCACCGCGGCCCTCCGGGTAGCGGCGCTTGGTCACGGGCGTGGGGCTGGGTTTGGGCGTTGGTACCGGCCCCGGAGACGGCGAGGTCCGCGCAGGTGTCTGGCGCCCGGACCCACTGACCCCAGCCCGCGGCCGAGTTGCCGTGGGCGCCGCCGTAGCGGGCACGGGCACCGCGGCCGGTACGGCCGGGCTCGGACTGCCAAGCACGCTCGCCTTGCCGTCCGGCCGAATAGTGAGGAAACCCGGAGTCCCGTTGGGCACCATGCCGAGCTTGGCGGCGGCGGCGGCGAGGCGCGTCCGGCGCCTCGTTGGCCGCGAGCTTGGACCGCAGCTGCTCCACATCCTCAGCCAGGCCGGCGTTGGCTGCCGTTACGTCGTGACGGCGCAGCTCGGCCGCGGCCGACGCGGTGTTCAGCACGACGAGAACGCACAGGCCACCAGTGAGCAGCCCGCAGATGAGCACGATGAACGGCGCCCGCCGTGGACCGGCCCGCCGCGCCTGCCGGGCGCCCATGGCCCGCTGGGCCGCGGCAGACAGCGTCGGCTTCGTCCAGTTGACCGAGACTGGTTCGACGCGCGCGATCCGCGTCACGAGGCTGCCCGAATCCGCTCGGCTGCCCGCAGCCGCACCGACGCCGACCGGGGATTAGCGGCGACTTCCGCCTCGCTGGGACTCTCTCCCCAGGCGAGCAGCCGCAGCTGCGGTCCGTGGTCGGCGAGGACCACCGGCAGGTCGACTGGTGTGCTGTCCCGAGCGAGCTCGGCGAGCTGCCGCTTGACCAACCGGTCCTCGAGGGAGTGATAGGAGAGCACGACAATCCGTCCATGGACCACCAGTGCGGACACCGCCGCCGGTAGGGCCGCACGCAGGGCACCGAGCTCGTCGTTGACCTCGATGCGCAGCGCCTGGAAGGTGCGCTTGGCCGGGTGGCCCCCGGTGCGGCGGGTTGCCGCCGGGATAGCGTCACGGACCAGCTCGGCCAGGCGGGCGCTCGAGGTGATGCGCTCCTCGTGCTCGGGCGCGGCCGATGGCTTGGGCAATGCGCTGCGCAAACCGCTCCTCGCCGTACTCCCGCAGCACCTGGGCAAGCTCCTCCGACGGGGTACTCGTTGACGATCTCCTCCGCGGACCGGCCGCGCCCCTGATCCATGCGCATGTCGAGGCCGGTGTCGCTGGCATAGGAGAAACCGCGCTGCGCGTCGTCGAGTTGCATGGACGACACGCCGAGGTCGAAGAGCACCCCGTCGACGAGCGGATGCCCGATGTCCCCCAGCACGTCGGCCAGCCGGTCGTAACCGGTGTGCACGAGGTGCAGCCGGGTCTGGAACCGGATCAATCGTTCCCGGCTGCGCGCCAGCGCCACGGGGTCGCGGTCCAGTCCGACCAGTGTCAGCTGGGGATGGGCTGACAGGAGAGCCTCAGCGTGTCCGCCGAGACCGACGGTGGCGTCGACTACCACTGCCGGATGATCGGCGAGAGCCGGAGCGAGCAGCTCGAGGACCCGATCGAGCCGTACCGGGACGTGACCAATCGCTCTCGGGTCCGATGGACGCGTGGAGCCGCTGGACCGCTCGGGTGGTGCATCCATCGGCATGGGTCGTCCCTGGTCTCGTATCGGGATTCAACACGTCTTCGACGAGTCCGGTCGGGGCCGGCGAGGGACGTCGACTCGGGTCCCCACCCGTCGTCCGTGCGACCTGCTTGGAGCCGGGGAAGGTGCCCCAAGGAAGGGACGGTCGCGACGGGGAGGCCGGAGCGGACGTCGTAGGCGTCAGCGGGGCCGTCAGAGCAGTCCGGGGATGACCACCTCCTCGGCATCGGCGAACGCCTGCTCGGTGCGGTCGAGGTACTCTCGCCAGCCCGTGGCGTCCCACACCTCGACCCGGGTATTCGCACCGATCACCACGCAGTCCTTGGTCAGCCCGGCGTACTCCCGCAGCGCCACGGGAACGGTGATCCGCCCCTGCCCGTCGGGAACCTCGTGCGAGGCACTGGCGAAGAACACCCGGCTGTAGTCCCGCACTCGGCGGTCGGTGACCGGCGCAGTGCGCAGGCCTTCGGTGATACGACTGAACTCGGTGACCGGGAAGACGAACAGGCAGCGTTCCTGACCTTTGGTGATCACCAGGCCCGCCTCGAGGTCGGACCGGAATCGGGCGGGCAGGGCCAGGCGGCCCTTGTCATCGAGACGGGGGTATGCGTGCCGAGGAACATGCCGGCCGCCTCCCCACCCGAACGCCCCACCGAGCGATGATCTCCCCCACGATGCCCCACCATACCCCACTTCGCTCCACTTGGAGCAAGACACACCAGATGGCGAGCCGGCACGACGATCACGTCGGCTACGCCCGAGGTACTCGCGCGGCCACCGGCGGGATGCCGAGATCCGCGCGCTCGGCAATACTCGATATGCACACGGTTGCCGACGAGCGCGGCCGGAGTGGTGGGGTCGACTGGGAGGCCGCGTGGACGAGGGTACCGGACGGTGTCGCGACGTTCTGCGCGGTAGGCGATGTCGCGGCGGCCGGGCAACGCATCGCCGCCAACATCGAGCAGGTCATCGAAGGCAAGGCGGACACGATCCGTCTCGGACTTACCGTCCTGCTCGCCGAGGGTCACCTGCTGATCGAGGACGTGCCCGGGGTTGGCAAGACGAAGTTTGCCAAGGCACTTGCGCGCTCAATCGACTGCACGGTGCGGCGCATCCAGTTCACGCCGGACCTGCTGCCGAGTGACATCACGGGCGTCAGCATCTACAACCACCGAGTCACGGGACTTCGAGTTCAAGCCCGGCCCGGTGTTCGCGAACATCGTCGTCGGCGACGAGATCAACCGGGCTTCGCCGAAGACCCAGGCGGCGCTGCTGGAGTGCATGGAGGAGCGCCAGGTCACCGTCGACGGCGCGACGTACCCGGTCGGCTCACCGTTCCTCGTTCTCGCCACGCAGAATCCGATCGACATGGAAGGGACCTACCCGCTACCTGAGGCTCAGCGGGACCGGTTCACGGCCCGGATCTCGATGGGCTATCCGGACCGATGCCGCGGAGATCGCCATGCTGGCCGAGCAGGCGAGCGTCGATCCACTCGACACGCTTCCACCGGTGTCCGACGCTCGGCGAAGTGCGGGCGCTGATCGAAGCAGTGCGCGCCGTCCACGTCGCCGAGTCGATCAAGGCGTATGCCGTCGATCTGGCGGAGGCAACCCGGCAGTCGCCGGATCTGCGCCTCGGCGCGTCCCCCGAGCCACGCTCCAACTGCTGCGCGCCGCCAAGCGTGGGCCGCGCTAGGCGGCCGGGAGTACGTCATCCCCGACGACATCCAGGGGCTCACCACTCCGGTGCTGGCCCACCGACTGCTCCTCACCGCGGAGACACAGATCAGCGGCCGCACCGCCGAGGACGCGTTGACCAAGATCGTCGGTTCAGTGCCCATTCCCAGCGATCAGACCGCGCGGCTGTAGTGTCCGACGCGGGACACTAGCAAGTCATGGCGCTATCCCGGATCCAACGGCTGCGCGCCGGATTCACCACTCGCGGGCGGTGCCTGCTCGCCGCAGGGCTGACGGCGCTCGTGTGCGGACTGCTGTTCGGCAGCATCGATCTCGCTCGCGCCGGCTGCCTGGTGCTCGCCGCTCTGATCGTGGCCGCGCTCGTGGTCAACCGCTCCCAGCTGACGATCGCCAGCAGAGCGCTCGGTCACTCCGCCGCGGTCCATACTCGGCACCGACGTGTCAGTCGCACTCACCGTGACCAACCGCTCGGTGCTGCCCACCGGTCCGCTCATGCTGGAGGACCGGTTACCGGTCCAGATCACCGGCCGCGCCCGCTTTCTCGCTCGACGGCTTGTCGGGCCGGGAGTCCCGCAGCGTGGCCTACCGCCTACCCAAACTCGGCCGTGGGCGATACACCGCAGGGCCGCTCCGGATGCGGCTCACCGACCCGTTCGGGCTCATTGATACCTCGCGGTCGTTCACGGCGACGTCGTCGTTCGTGGTCACGCCGGTCGTCGACGCTCTTCCGCAAGTCCAGCCGCCATATTCGGTGGACGTCGGCGAGAATGCCGGCAGTCACTCGATCGGATCGCACGGCGCCGACGACGCATCGACCCGCGAGTACCGGCATGGCGACGACCTTCGCAAGATCCACTGGCGATCGACCGCCCGGGTCGGCACGCTGATGGTGCGACACGAGGAACGACCATGGCAAGGGCCATGCCACGCTCGTGCTTGACCTGCGTGCGGGTGCGCACGACACGGTGATCGGCACCCCGCCGACGCCGCCCGCTCATGCAGACGAACCACCGCCAGACGTCCGCCGGACCAGCAGTCTGGAGTGGGCGATCAGCGCCATCGCCAGCATCGGAAGTCATCTCGCGCACAAAGGCCGAGAGCTCAGCCTCGTCGAATCGGTGTCCGATGCGGAACGTATCCGCCTCGGAGGAGCTACGGAGCTGGTCGAGCACCTGGCTGAGGTCCGCGCGAGCGGCGCCAACGATCTGCACAATCTGGTGCCCATCATCCGCGAGGCGGCCCGGGACTCCACGGTGATCGCCGTGCTTGGTCGGCTCGACGTCACCGGTGCCCGCGCACTCGCCACCGTGCAGGCACGCGGATCCAGCGGCGCGCCGTTTGTGATCTTGCTCGATACCCCGACCTGGCGTCATGGCCGCGCGACCAGCACGGCGCCCGAACCGCAACCTCCGTCTGCGGAGTTCGATGCGTCGGTTGTTGAGACTCTCCGAGCAGCCGGGTGGTGGGTAGTGCGAGCTACCTCGGCCGACGCGACGCCATTCGTATGGCAGCAACTCATGGGCCAGCGGGCGCTCATGATCCCCACCAACGCGGCGAGAGCTGAGCCGGCATGACCAGCCGGGTGATCTCCGCGATTGGATCCAGCCAGCTTTCGGCCTCGGCAGACTTCCGGCGGACTATTGCCGGCCTCGTCGCCTGCGCGCTGGCCGTCCTTCCGCTGCGCGAGTTGTTCACCGATTGGGGCTGGCTCACGGACACCTGGGTCGTGATGGCTCTCGTCCTGGTTCCGGCGGCGGCACTGCGGTTGTACTCCCAACCGAAGGTCTGGCATCTGCTTCCGGGACTGCTGCTCGCAGTCTGCTACCTGACGCACCGCTACGTTCCGGACAACGCCATAGCCGGCCTGATTCCCGGACCCGGCGCCTGGAAAGACGTAGCAGTCCTCGACGCCGATGTGCGCGACTCGATCCGCGACGACGTCGCTCCGCTGCAGTCCACGGTCGCGATCCAGATGGTTCTGGCCGCCCAGGCCGCGCTGTTCGCGATCGCAATCGACCTGATTGCCGTCGTCGCGCGGCGACCGGCGCTCGCCGGCATCCCGTTCCTCGTCATCATGACGGTGGCCGGCGCGGTGCCCCGCCAACCGGTTGGCCTGGTGTGGTTCGCCGCCGCCGCTGCCGGCTATCTGCTCCTGCTGGCGTCCGACCGCCGGGACGAGTTGGTGCGTTGGGGACGGGTCATGCCTTCGCGTGGCCGGGCTACGACCGACGCCAGTGCAGGCGTTGTCCGGCCGCCGCATCGGGTGATCGCGATCGTCGCGGCACTTGTGCGTACCGTTCCTGCTTCCGATCCGGAGCGTCAACGTCGTCGCCGACGCGTTACACGACGGTGGCGGCAGTGGTATCGGAGACGGCAACGGAGGCGCGGGGTCGCCCTCGACCCGCTGGCCGCACTTCGCGGCGAGCTGACCCGGTCCGACCCGATTCAGCTGCTCACCGTCCAGTACGTGGGCGACCCGAAGCACAACCCGTTCTACCTGCGCCAGGAGGTGCTGGACGACTACAACGGGAAAACGTGGACGCCCTCGGGCGACAACCAGGGGCTGGTCACGCTCGGCGCCGGCCTTGCGCCGGATCCTCCCTTTGCCGGGCCGCAAGCCACCTACGAGGCCCACATCACCGTCAACAACACGCTGCGTGGCAATGCGCCGATTTTCGCCAGCGCCACGTCACTCTCGGGGCTGAACAGCGCATCCTGGAACCCCACGAACCAGCTCGCGGTCACCAACCGGGTCAACAAGAACACGACCTACACCGAAGCCGTGTCCGAGACCCAACCGACGACCGCGGATTTGACCGTCGCCGGCGAGGCGCTGTCGCCGGAAGAAAGAATCCGTCTCACCCGAGTGGGGTCCGTGCCACCACCTGCGGTCGACGAGGATCGTGAGCACTGCCGTCGGTACGGCCACCAGTGAGTACGAGAAGGCGCGGGCCATCTTCGGGTACTTCGTGGATCCGGCAAACCACTTCGTCTACAGCACATCGACCAAGTCCGGTACGTCGGGCAGCGACCTACTGGACTTCTTGACCAACCGCGTGGGCTTCTGCCAGCAGTATGCGGCGGCCATGGCCGTTATGCTGCGGATCGCGCAGATACCGTCACGCGTCGTCATCGGCTACACCCATCGGAGCCCCGACGAGAAGGGACAATTCACCGTCACGACCCTGACGCGCACGCGTGGGTCGAGGCGTACTTCGGCGGCGCCGGGTGGGTCCCGTTCGATCCGACGCCGCTGCAACAGCAGGACGCACGTCGCGCAGCCACGCTGGCGTGGGCGCCGCATCCTCAATCAGGCGAGCGGGTCGGATCCCGGCACCGCGGTTCCTCGGGTGAGCAACTCGCCCGGGCAGACGGCAGGCCTCGGCGCGGCCTCGGCCGCGCCGGGTAGCTCGAGTGGATCAGGTGGGCCCGGCGTGGGCTGTTCTGGACCGTCCTGGCTGTCGTGATCCTCGTCGGCGCTACTGTTCGTCACCCCCGCCGCCGTGCGGCTGCGGCGCCGGCGAGCCCGACTGCGGGCCGCGCGCGCCGGTCCGGACCCCTGTGGGCAGAACTGGCCGATACCGCGACCGACCTGGGGTACGTCTGGTCAGCCGGTGCGCACCCCGCGCCAGGTCGAGGGCTGGCTGCGCGAGGAGGCCGTCTCCGGATCGGACGCCGAGGCCGCACTGCACAGCCTGGCGACCGCGGTCGAGGTTTCCCGGTACGCGCCCCCGAGTTCGCGGCCCGCAGCCGAGGCCGATCTGGTCAGCAACCTACGTGAGGTCGAGGCGTCCTTGCGGGCTCGGCGCAGTCGATCCGATCGGGTTCGCGCTCGCATGCTGCCTGGATCAGTGAGCTGGCTGCGCCGCAGTTTGCGCCGACACTGATCTACCCGTCTGCCCTAGCTGCGCACTGATGATCTTGGACTTGCGTTGTCGCGGCCAGCGTAAGTCCAGGATCACGCAGCCGCATCACAGTGCAAACGATCGCGAACAAGTACTGGACAACTCGAACGAATGTTCGACAATGGGCGTAGGCTAGGCATATGGCGGCGAACTTCCAGGCGACGTTGCTCGACGTCACGGACACGCATCGGCCCCGGGCGGCTGGGCGATACCGTGCGGCGGACCGTACTCAGCCATGGCGCGTGGGTCGACGTCCGCCCGGGCTGGATGACGGGCGCCGACGGATTGTTCGAACGGTTGTCTTGCGGAGTTCCCTGGCGGGCGGAACGCCGCCCGATGTACGACCGCGTGGTCGATGTGCCCCGGCTGCTGTGCTTCTACGACGAGGGCGAGCCGCTTCCACACCCGGCGTTGGCTGCGGCTCGGCAGGTCCTCGACGAGCACTATGCAGCGGAACTCGCAGAGCCGTTCGTGACCGCGGGGCTGTGCCTGTACCGGGACGGTCGCGACAGCGTCGCTTGGCACGGCGACCGCATCGGCCGCGGATCCTCCCAGGACACCGTGGTGGCGATTGTGTCCCTGGGCGCGCCCCGGACGTTCGCGCTCCGGCCGCTCGGCGGTGGCGTCGGGCACCGATACGAAGTTGGGCATGGCGACCTGCTGGTGATGGGCGGGAGCGCGCAGCGGACGTGGCAACACGCCGTTCCGAAGACGACAAACCGCCGTAGGTCCACGCATCAGCATTCAGTTCCGTCCGCGCGGAGTCCGCTGACTGCGAGACTCAGCCTCCCGCCGACGACACGGCGGGAAGTGAGGAACGGCGGCGGGGCCACGGAGCTACCTGGCTGGCGTAGTCGAACGAAATGAGGCCGCGTGGCGAGAGGCTCTTAGTTCTCTTCGAACCGCCGGCGTAGCCGGTCTTCCATCCGGGAGCGGACGCCCGTTCCACGGCTCTTGGTGGCACCCGGCGCGGTGTCCGACGACCTTGGCCGATCGGTTACTCAGCGCTGTCGCGATGTATACGCATCGATCCGAGGATGAGGACGAAGCCGAGAACACCGAGCACGACGATCTTCGTTGCGAGACCAACGAGCACGACTGCGAGGCCGGCGGCGATGCCGAAACAAGCCAAGACAATCCATCGACGCGCTCGTAAGCCCGACCGCGCCGACCGGACCGAGGAGGCGAATTTAGGGATCCTCGGCATACAGCGCCTGCTCGATCTGGTCGAGCAGGCGTTGCTCGTGCTCGGAGAGCGGCACGGTGCCCTCCTTCATGTTTGCGCGGTGAGCCTCGCCGCGGTTGTGTGCGAAGTGGTCCTAGTGACGAGCATACGAGCCGATTCTCAATGGCGAAAGTTGCCCGTCCGGATCACGCCGAATTGTGATCTGACGTTGACGAATCCTGGGGTGTGAGCCGGGCCTGGGTGAGCAGTGTGGCCGGCCTCACGGCGTCGCTGCCGAACCGGGTCTTCGCCGTATCCGCGGCCTGATCCACGCCATGGTCGAGCGGCGTCGACCGGCGGCTGGACTGCCGACGTGTCCAACATGAGCTGTTCGGGCGCTTCGGCCGCCGAACGCAGGTTTTCGCACTTGACGCCCACCAGCCGGATACGCGGTTGGTCGAGCCGCAGGCCGCGGTACAGATCCGCGGCCGCGTCGTAGACCACGGCCGTCGAGTCGGTCCAGCTGGACAGAGTTCGTACTCGGGTGATCGTGCGGAAGTCCGCAAACCGGATCTTGATCCCCACCGTCCGAGCGACGAGATCGCGCCGACGGACGCGTTCGCTCACCTCCCCGGCGAGTCGAAGTAGCTCGCGCAGCACGTCGGCCTCGTGAGTCAGGTCGACGCTGGTCGTGTGGTCGGCGCTGATCGACTTTTCCGGGTCCCGATCTTGGACGGGGCGCGAATCCCGGCCCCAGGCGAGCGCGTGAAGGTGATCGGCGCCGGCCTCGCCGACCGCCCGACGCAGCACGTCCACGGGCGTCTCGCGCTAGGTCACCGATCGTGCGCACCCCGAGTCGGCGGAGCGGCTCGGCGGTACGCGCCCCGACTCCCCACAGCGCGGTGACTGGCAGCGGATGCAGGAAGTCCAGCGCCGATGCCGCTGGCACGACCAACAGGCCGTCGGGCTTGCAGCGGGCGGATGCGACCTTGGCCACGAACTTTGTCGACGCCACCCCGACCGAGCACGTCAGGGAGAGTCGATCGCGAATGTCGGCCCGGATCTGGGCCGCGATGGACGCTCGGCCGAGCCAAGCCGCCGTTCGGCGCCGGAGACATCGAGGAACGCCTCGTCCAAGGACAGCGGTTCGACCAGCGGCGTGACGCTGCGCAAGATGGTCATCACGTCGGCGGACACCGCGGCGTACCTGGCGTGATCCGGCGGAATGACAACGGCGGCCGGGCAGCGTCGTAGCGCTTGCCCGATAGGCATCGCGCTGCGTACGCCGTAGCCGACGCGCCTCATACGAGGCCGCGGAGACGACCCCACGCGCACCGCCGCCGACGATCACCGGACGGCCGCGTAGCTCGGGTTGACGCAGGATCTCGACGCTGGCGTAGAACGCGTCCATATCGACGTGCAGGATCGAACAGCCCGTGTCGTCGCCGTCAGAACGGCCCTCGGCCCGCGGGATGTCCGCGCTTCGCCCCATTCGCTACCGGTCCGGCCCAGCGGTCCGGGTGCGCTGACGAGTCATCAGGAGCCGTCGCCCGCGTCGGCGCCTCGGCGGGCGAGCAGATGCACTCGCGCGGCGATGTCCCGATACGGCGACCGTGGACGCCGCCAGCGCCTCGAGCTCGGCCAGCGCCTCGTAGCCGCCGGGAGCCTCCACCCGGGTGCCCGGTACGAGTTCGGCGAACACGCCCACGCCGCTGGTGGCTTCAATGACCAGTCCGGCCGCGCGGCACATCTCGGCCAACGCATCGGGCGCCAACCGTCCCGGAGCTCCTGACTCGGCGACTATCCCGCGCAACTCCGCCAGCGCCGCGACGAGATCCCCGCCAGGGCGCGCGAGATCACGCTGGCGGCGGGGTTCACGGCCAAGATGCTGACCAAACCGCCCGGACGAACCGCTGCGAGCTACTCCGGCCAGGACGAAGCCGGGCCGATCAACGACCTCGAGGACCTCGTGGACGATCGCCAGATCGAAGCTGCCGGAGGTCATCGACTCGGGCAGGGCCTCGACGTCGCCCTGAACCGGGACGATGCGGTCCGCTACGCCTGCCTCGATCGCCCGGCGCCGTAACACGGCGAGTGCGTCGACGCTGATATCGATCACCGTGACGTGCGCACCGGCGACCGCCAGCGGCACCGCGAGCCGGCCGCTTCCGCCGCCGCAGTCCAGAACCCTCGCCTCGCCGCCTGCGCCGACGAACCGATTCCAGCGCGCCAAGCGACAAGCTCGCGTACCCGGTCCTGCCGGCGAGCCGATCGATGCGCAGATGTCTGCACCAGACCGGATGTCCGTGCCTGTGCCGCTGTTCACGCCAGCGACACTAACCCCCACGTCCGACGTCGCCGCGCCGCCGCCTGGGCTGTCCCGCCAACCGATTTCGGCGGGCCTCAGCTGGCGAGCGGCGCGGCCAGTAACCCCAATTCGCGCTCGACGGCCGCGAGGAATTGCTCCGCGGCCAGCAGCTGCTCATCCGCATCCCGCTCCGACACAGAGGCTGACGGCACCGGCCTCGACCGCTGCCCGCGTGCCGGCGGACCCCGCGAAATAAGCGGCCCACTCCGACAACTCCGGCGCCACGGTTCCACCAGAGCCCAGGCGCTCTTCAGTCTCCGCGGCCGCGTCGCTGGACGGGACCGGGCCGCAAACAGCGCGGCGGCAACGCGCAAGCGCGGCCAGATGGGCGAGCCGGAATCGCTCGCTGGGATCAAGCGCCGAGCGAGCCTCGGCCAGACCGGCGCGAGCTTGGGCAAGCGGGCCGAGCCCGGCCCGATTCTCCGCAGGGGTCGCCGGAGAGTTCCCGGGCGGCCGTGGGTCCGGGCCGTTGGACGACTCTGGCATGACGCGGCCTCCTGATATTCGAACGTATGTCTCGAAGATAGCCTCACCTCCACGCCGGCCGCAAGGCAGAACTCGCATCCCGAGGAATTGCGCGCAGCCCATGTCACTCCGGGGCCAGGCAGCACGTCGACCACGTTGCCGATGATCACGACGGCCGGTGCACCGACCCCTGCCGTCCGCGCGGCCCCAGCCAGCTCGATAGCGGAGCGCGAACGATCCGCTGCCCGGAAAGGGTCGCGCGATGGACGACGGCCGCCGGTGTTGCGGCGTCTCGTCCATGCGCCACGAGCTGGGCGCAGATCGACTCCAGCCGCTCCATACCCATCAAGAGCACGAGCGTTTGCGGACCAGAGGCGAGGCCAGCCCAGTCGAGTCCGGTGTCCGGTGAGCGCCCTGGGTCGAGATGCCCGGAGACGACGGTGAAGTCGGCTGCCACGCCGCGGTGGGTAAGCGGGATGGTCGCCGCGGCGGGCGCCGCGAGCACCGAGCTGAGTCCGGGGACGACGGTCACCGGCACGTTCGCAGCCACGCACGCGAGCAGTTCCTCGCCCCCACGGCCGAAAACGAACGGGTCACCGCCCTTCAACCGGACCACTCGCTTCCGCCGGCGTGCGCTCGATCGACGAGGACCGCGTTGATCTCGTCCTGGTGAGGTTGTGCCGATGCGCCGACTTGCCGCAGTCAACGATCTCGACGTCGCTGGGCAGGGTGGACAGCAGCCCACGAGGTGCCAGCCGATCGACGACGATCACGTCCGCGGCGGCAACGAGGCGCCGGCCCCGTACGGTGATCAGATCGGGATCTCCGGGCCCGCCTCCCACCAAGGCGACCGATCCGTGCGCCGGGGTCGAGTGGGCCGGGCGGGCAGATCACCGACATCCAGAGCCAACGCAATGGCGTCCCGCAAGCGCCGTTCAGCGGCGTGGGTCGTCTCCGCCGGTCACGGCCACCGTGAGCCCGGCCTGCTCGACGACTGCCGGCGTGCGGGCCGTCCCACCTGCCGCATGATCCGCGCGTACGCAGAAGACGCGGACGTTGCTCGGCGGACCGCGCGACCGCCTCATTGACCGCGGGGTCATCCGTGCAAGCGAAGACCAGCCAGGCGCCTTCCACGTCACGATCAACGAATCCGCGTTCCGGCGATGGGAACATCCAGCGCACGCAACTCCGGCGATGCCTACAGCGCGACCACCCTCGACCGCCGCAGCGGCTTCGGCCAGCCGAGCAGCGCGGCGCGCAGCCACTGCTCCCCGCCAACCACCAGCACCCGGCGCGCGGTCACATCGAGCAACAGCGGGAAGCCAGACATCAGCGCATCTTCTCGAGCAAGCGGATGGGCACCGTGCTTACCCAGCGGGTCCGGCCACCATGCCCGCGGCTACCGTTGCGCCAGTCGCCTCGTCGACGAGAAGGAAAGCGCCCGTCGATCGGTTCGTCGCGTAGGTGTCAACGGTGAGTGGCTCGGCCGTGCGCAACTGGATGCTGCCGATGTCGTTGAGCGTGAGCTCGGTCGCCTCAGCCTGGTCGAGGGTGGCCACGTCCAGACGGCTGCGCACCGCATCCACCACAGCTCGTACATCGCGAGTTGCGTGCCGCAACGCGAAGCGATCGCCGGGGCGGAGCGGGCGGGTCGGACAGCCAGCACACGGTGGCGACCAGCCCGCGCAGCGCCGCGCGGGCGCGGCTCACGATCGACCAGCGCGAGCAAGTCACCCGTGCGCGACGTCGACGTCGTCGGTGAGGCGTACCACGACGGACCGACCCGCAGCTGCCGTATCCAGCGGTCCGTCCGGGGTATCAATGCCGGCTACCGTCGAATGCCGCCCCGAGGGCAGCACCACCAGCGGGTCACCGACGTGTAGCGCGCCCGGCCTCGACCCGACCGGCGTAGCCGCGGTAGTCCGGATGTTCGGCCGTGCGCGGCCGAAGCACCATCTGAACGGGAAAACGCGCCGGTACCTCGCTGTTCTTGCCCGGCTCGAGCTCTTCCAGAAACTCCAGGAGGGCCGGCCCGGTGTACCAGTCCATCTGGGTCGATCGGTCCACCACGTTGTCGCCTCGACAGCGCCGCGATCGGGATCGGCGTGAACCGGTCCAGGCTGCAGTGAAGAGCGCCACGCCGGCAAAGTCGGTGACGATTCGGTCGAACACGTCCTCGGCGTAGCCGACCAGATCCATCTTGTTGACCGCGAGAACGACGTGGGACACGCGCAGCAGGGCGGCCACGGCAGCGTGTCGCTTCGTCTGCTCGACGACTCCGTTGCGGGCATCGACGAGGATGACCGCGACGTCGGCCGTTGACGCGCCCGTGACCGTGTTCCGGGTGTACTGCACGTGGCCGGCGTGTCGGCGAGGACGAAGGTTCTCCGCGGCGTCGCGAAATACCGGTACGCAACGTCGATCGTGATGCCCTGCTCTCGCTCCGCGCGCAGCCCGTCGACAAGCAGGGCAAGATCCGCGCTGTCGTAGCCACGGCGTTCACTTGCGATCTCCACCGCGGACAGCTGATCGCTGAGCACCGCCTTCGCGTCGTGCAGGAGCCGCCCGACCAGCGTGGACTTGCCGTCGTCGACCGAGCCGGCGGTGACGACACGCAACAGTCGACCCGGCATCGGCTAGAAGCGCACGGAGCGGTGCATCAGAAATACCCCTGCCGTTTGCGGTCCTCCATGGCCGCTTCGCTGGTGCGGTCGTCGGCTCGCGTCGCGCCCCGCTCGGAGATCGTCGCGGAGGCGGTCTCGGCAAGCACATCGTGAACGTCCACGGCGGTCGAGCGGACCGCTCCCGTGCACGTCGCATCGCCGACTGTGCGATAGCGGACCCACTCGGTCGCCACGATCTCGCCGGCTGACGGCTCGGTCCATGGCGTGACGGCGAGCAGCATGCCGTCCCGCTGGAACACCGGGCGCTGATGCGCGTAGTAGATGGACGGAACCTCGATGCCCTCGCACTCGATGTAGGCCCAGATGTCGAGCTCGGTCCAGTTCGACAGCGGGAACACGCGGACGTGCTCGCCGGGGCGGTGCCGCCCGTTGTAGAGGTCCCAGAGCTCGGGCCGCTGGTTGCGGGGATCCCACTGACCGAAGTCGTCGCGGACGGAGAACACCCGCTCCTTGGCGCGAGACTTCTCCTCATCTCGCCGAGCGCCGCCGAGGACAGCATCGAATCGGTGCGCTGCGATGGCGTCGAGCAAGGTGGTGGTCTGCAGCGGGTTTCGGACTGCCCGGGCGTCTCGTGCACCCGTCCGGCATCGATCGAGTCCTGCACCCGGGCCACGACAAGCTTGACGCCGAGGCGGGCGACATGGCGGTCGCGATATGCGATGACCTCGTCGAAGTTGTGGCCGGTGTCCACGTGCATGACCGGGAATGGGACGCGGCCCGGCCAGAAGGCCTGCTGGCGAGGCGCAGCATCACGATGGAGTCCTTGCCGCCGGAGAACAGCAGCACCGGACGCTCGAACTGGCCGACCACTTCGCGCAGGATGTGGATCGACTCGTCCTCCAGGTCGGTAAGCCAGGATCGATCGACCTGGCTGGGCAGCAGGGCCGTCACAGCACATTCTCCTTGCGCAACAGGGCGATCAGGTGGTCGACCGCGTCGTCGACGGTGCTGTCGCTCGTGTCGATGCGAAGTTCGGGATGGGTCGGTTCCTCGTAGTCCGCGTCGACGCCGGTGAGGCCGCGCAGATCACCGGCCCGCTGCCGGGCATAGAGCCCCTTCACGTCGCGCAGAGCGCACACCTCGACGGGCGTCGCCACGTGGACCTCGAACAACGGAACGCCGGCTCGGTCGTGGGCGTGGCGCACCGCATCGCGCGCCGCGTGGTAGGGGACACGACCGGGGCGAGGACGAGCACGCCGTGGCGGGCGAGCCGCGCGGCGACCCAGCCGATCCGGGCGACGTTGGCATCGCGATCCGCGCGGGAGTAGCCGAGGTCGGGCGACAGCACAGCACGCATCTCGTCGCCGTCGAGCACCTCGACGGCGATCCCGTCGGCCCGCAGGCGGTCGGCGAGCGCCGCGGCGATTGTGGACTTTCCGGCGCTGGGTAGCCCGGTGAGCCAAAGCGTGGCCCCGACGGGCCGCGCCGCGCTCGCGGGTGGACCCAGCGGGGTAAGCAGGAGCAGTCGCGGTCATGGCTGTCCTCTGCGGCGTGGTCCCGCCCAGCGGACGGGATCATGGCGGACCGGTGCACGTGGTGCGGGCCAGCCCATCGCACACCGAACCCGGAAGGTCCGGGCCGGGGCGACTATTCGAGGAGCCGGCCGGTCAGCCAGCCAGACACGCCGCGCTGACGACGCGCTGCAGATCGACATGCAGCCGTGCGACCAGCCGGACGGTAGACATGTCACATATGCTCGCACAGCCCGGACGCCCACACCAACAAGATGGCGGCGGCCGGGACTATGGCGCCAATCACGCCAGCGCGATCGCACCCGCGGAACGCTCGAGCGTCTCCTGGAGACTCCGCTGATTCGGTGACACCCCGTCGATGTGCAACCCTAGAGATATGGACCGCGTCCACCCTCTCCGGTTGACCGTGCGCCGGCACGTCGACCTGCGCCGGGTGACGTCGGCTTCCTGTCGCGTCGCGTCCTGACCCGCCACGTGCGGGTGTTGATCACCCCGGGAATCGAGAGGACGCCGCGCATGCCAGCGCGTAAAGGACAGGGGCAGTGGGCCCTCGGATACCGTGAGCCGCTCAATCCCAATGAGCGGGCCAAACGCGACGACGACGGGTTGAACGTCCGCCGCCGGATCATCGACGTCTACCAGCACACTGGATTTGCTGGCATCGACCCGGTTGATCTGCGAGGCCGAATGCGGTGGTACGGGCTGTACACCCAGCGCGCACCGGGCATACCCGGCGGTCGCACCGCGATCCTCGAGCCGCAGGACCTCGAGGACGAGTACTTCATGATGCGTATCCGAATCGACGGCGGCGCGCTGCGTGCCGACCAGCTGGCGGTGATCGGTGAGGTCGCGACCACGTATGGCCGCGACCTGGCCGACATCACCGACCGGCAGAACGTCCAGCTGCACTGGATCCGGATCGAGGATGTGCCGACCATCTGGACGAAGCTCGAAGCGGTTGGACTATCGACCACCGAGGCCTGTGGCGACACTCCGCGGGTGATGCTCGGCTGCCCATTGGAAGGCGTCGCCGAAGACTCGGTGCTCGACGCGGGTCCGGCGCTGCGCTCGGTCACCGACACCTACCTTGGCGATCCAGCCTTTTCCAACCTGCCCCGCAAGTTCAAGACGTCCATCTCCGGCTGCGCTCGGCACTGTACGAACCACGAGATCAATGACGTCGCATTCGTCGGCGTTCTCGGGCCGGGTGGCACGCCTGGATTCGACCTCTGGGTCGGCGGCGGTCTGTCGACCAACCCGATGTTCGCTCAGCGGATCGGTGTCTTCGTCGAACCGGACGAGGTCGCCGAGGTTTGGGCGGGTGTCACAGGGTGTCTTCCGCGACTACGGTTACCGCCGCTCTCGCAACCACGCCCGGTTGAAGTTTCTCGTTGCCGACTGGGGCGTGGCGCGATTCCGCGAGGTGTTGGAGAAGGAGTATCTCGGGCCGCGCGCTGCCGGACGGCCCGGAGCCGGACACCTCCGTGGCGCACCGCGACCACGTGGGAATCGAGGCCCAGCGTGACGGCCTGAGCAGCGTCGGCGCCACGACGAAGGCGGGCCGCACGTCGGGTAGCGCGCTGTCCGAAGTGGCCGACCTGGCGCGCTCGATCGGTACGCCGCGGCGGACGAGTGCGTCTCACCGCTCAGCAAGGATTGGTCGTTCTCGACGTTCCGCCGGACCGCGTCGAGGAGACGGCTGATCGGCTGTCCGAGCGTAGGCCTCGCCGTTCGACCCTCGGCGTTTCATCGCGGCACGATCGCGTGCACGGGCATCGAGTTCTGCAAGCTCGCGATCGTGGAAACCAAGGCTCGAGCGGAGGTGATCCGCACCGAACTCGAACGGAGACTCCCCGACTTCGACACGCCGATCACCATCAACGTCAACGGCTGCCCGAATGCCTGCGCCCGATTCCAGGTGGCGGATATCGGGTTCAAGGGCATCGTCACTCGCGGGGCGGACGGCGCCGACCAGGAGGCATTCCAGGTTCATCTCGGTGGTCAGCTGGGCAGCCAAGCAGCCTTCGGACGGAAGTTCCGCGGCCTGAAGGTGACCGCGGCGGAGGCGCCCGAGTATGCCGAACGCGTCTTGCGGGGCTACCTCGATCGCCGAACCGATGGTGAGACGTTCGCCGCCTACGTCAGCCGGGCGGATGAGGCGTGGCTGCTGTGAGGACGGAATGACCGGAGCGAGCGGCGCCGTTCTATTGCCCTTACTGCGGCGATGAAGACTTGCGTCCGTTCGGCGACCGGCACGGCGAGTGGCGGTGCGGGGCGTGTCGTCGGGTGTTTCGGTTGAGCTACGTCGGCGTGGCGGCGGATTGACGTCCGTGCCCGAGGAGGCTTCGCAGCAGTGACCGTGGACATGCGCGAGTTGCCGGCGATCGCCCGGCAAGCCGGCTGCCGACCTGGACGGAGTCGTCGGCGCTCGACGTACTGCGCTGGGCCGAAGCGACCTTCGGCTCGGCGTGGTGCGTCGCATCGTCGATGGCGGACGCCGTGCTGCCCCACCTCGCCTCGCAGTGTTCGACCAGGCGTGGACGTGATCTTCCTCGATACCGGCTATCACTTCCCCGAGACGATCGGTACCCGCGACGCCGTCGCGGCCACGATGCCGGTCACCGTGCACAGCATCCAGCCGCAGCAGACGGTGGCCGAGCAAGATGCCGAGTTCGGGCCGGAGCTGTTCGCGCGCGATCCGGATCGATGCTGCGCAATGCGCAAGGTCGCCCCGCTTGCCGCCGCCCTGGATCCGTATCAAGCCTGGGCCACTGGATTACGCCGGGATGAGGCGCGCACCCGCGCTAAGCGCGCAGGTGGTGGAGTGGGATGCGGCGCGGTCAATGGTCAAGCTGAACCCCATCGCCGCGTGGACCCAGGACGATGTCGACGCGTACCTCGCGGAGCATCGCGATGCTCGTGAATCCCTTGCTGTTCGACGGATACGGCTCGGTGGGCTGCGCGCCGTGCACACGACGCATTACCGCCGGGGAGGACGCCCGGGCCGGGCGCTGGGCCGGCACGTGCGAAGATCGAGTGCGGGCTACACGGCTGACGCACCGGCCAGCTCGCCCCGCTGGCCGGATCGTCTGCTGGTGTCGCTATCGACGCACGCTATCTAGGCTGTCGTCATGCCTGAGTTCGGCCGAGTCGACGTGGTAACCACCCACGTTTGGCGCGTGCCGACCCGACGTGTCCCGCGTGCACTGGTCGCGGTCGCCGCCGACCGTCGCCGAATCCGACGGACACCCGGCGTCGCGTTCGCCAAGTTGCTGGGCGCGAGCCGATCGGGCCGCTTCGGCGTTCGCGACGCGGACGCGACTCGATGGATGTTGATCACCAGTTGGGTTAATGCCGACGCCGCGCATCGCTTCGATCACTCCTCGGTATTGTCAGCGTGGACTCGGGGGCGGAGGAGATCCTGGAAGGCGACGCTTCGGCCGCTGGCGGCGCGGGGGCGCTGGTCGCGCCAGAGTGGCATTCGGCAGTCCAGCCGGCTGATCCGATGGGCGGGTCCGGTCGCCGCGATCACGCGTGGCCGGATCCGGCTCTCCCAACTGCCGGCGTTCTGGCGCTCGGTTCCAGCAATCAATGCCGATCTCGTCGAGCGAGACGGCCTGTGTATCGCATTTGGCATCGGGGAGGCGCCGATCGGTGTGCAGGGAACGTTCAGCTTGTGGCGGACAGTGCCGCGTTGACCGGCTTCGCGTACCAGGGCACACCGCATCGGACAGTCGATCGGCGAGGCCGCACAGCGGGACTGGTTCGCGGAAGCGCTGTTCGCGCGGTCTCGCGGTACTCGCAGACGGCGGGGACGATCGATGGTGGCGACCCCATGGCCGGTCTCCCGTGACCACGTCCCGCGACGACGAGCGCCGGTGGGCGATGGACAGTCGAGTCAACGTTCACGGACGTGCACATCCGCGAGTGGACCGGGCCTGAGCTTTCGGCGCGAGTAAACGACGCGATGGCGATCTACGTGCTCGCGATGAACTATCCGGCTACGCCGGATCCCAGCGCTCGGTCACCACCCGCCGGCACACGACCAATCGGGGTTCACCTGCCGGGCCGCTCTGCGACGCCGATGGAACGCTGGTCGGCTTCGGCTACGGGTATACGACGGCCGCTGGTCAGTGGTGGCACGATCTGGTCCGCAAGGCGCTGTCGCCAAGCGTCGCGGCCGACTGGATGTCGGACGCGTTCGAGCTGTCCGAGATACACGTGCTGCCGACGTATCAGGCCCAGGGCATCGGTCACCGGATACTCGTGTCGTTGGCTGCGGGCGTCCCGCATCGGTCGATGTTGCTCTCAACCCCGGACGCCGATACGCGAGCGTTCCGGTTGTACCGAGCGATGGGGTTCCAGGATCTGGCCCGCAACTATCTATTTCCCGGTGACGCGCGACCGTTCGCTGTCCTCGGCGCCCGCCTGCCACTCATCAGCCAGCCGTGGACGAGGCCCCGTGACCGTACCCATCGCTGAGTTACCCTCGGCGGGCCTGGCGCCCGCCCGCACGTTCGTCAACGCCAGCATTCTGTTCACGGTAGCGGCGGTCGCGCTGCAGATTTGCTATCCGCTCGTGCACGAGTCGACGCGTGATCGACTCACCGCCGCGGTCGTCGTGACCTTCGCGATGGCCGCGGCCCTGCACGCTGCCGGCTGCATTGGCGTCGCGCGCGGCCTCACTGTGGTCGCGATCAGCGTCGGGATCGGGTTCGTCGCCGAAGTCGTCGGCGTACGGTCCGGCATCCCGTTCGGCTCCTACCGGTACGCGGACAGCCTCGGGCCGCGTCTGGCTGGCGTGCCGATCATCGTCGGCCTGGCTTGGGCGATGATGGCCTGGCCGGCTGCGGTCGTCGCTCGCCGACTGGCGCCGGACGCGGGATCAGCCAGGTGGTCATCGGCGCCTGGGCCCTCGCGTCATGGGACCTCTTCCTCGATCCACAGATGGTCGCCGCGGGCCACTGGACCTGGCGGGAACCCACTCCGCATCTTCCGGGTGTGCCGACCGTACCGTTGACCAATCTGCTCGGCTGGCTCGTCGTGTCCGCAGTCGTCTCGCTTGCCGGGCAATACATTGTCGGGCTCGCGTTCGGTACGGCCGGACGGCCCGATGCTTGCGCTTTACCTCTGGACGTATGCCTCCTCGATTCTTGCGCTCATAGCCTTCTTAGAACTGCGCGCCGCCGCGCTGTGGGGGCGCTCGGAATGGGCCTTGTCGCCCTACCACTGGCGGTGACTCTGGTGCGGCACCGATGACCGCGTGGCCGTCTCTCGTCCGGATCGGGACCGGCCTCGCCGTGCTTGGCACCGCCCATACCGCGCTCAACGCCGAATTGTTGCGAAGGCCTGGGAACGGCGACGGTCGCGTGTCGCGGTGCGCGGTATCGATCTTGGTGCCGGCCCGGGACGAGGCGCCGAACATCGCCGCGTGTCTTCTCTCATTGCTCGCCCAGGACGTGCGACCGGCAGCGAAGATCATCATCCTTGACGACGGCTCATGCGACGGCACGGCCGACATCGCCCGAGCCGTTGCCGGCGCCGAAAGCCGGGTCCGGATCATGACGGGCCAGCCGGTCCCCCGACATTGGCTCGGCAAGCCGTACGCCTGCCACCAACTGGCCGCCGCGGCTCGACGGCTCGGACGTGTTGGTGTTCGTACGATGCCGACGTTCGGCTCGCTCCACACGCCGTCCGCCTGGCGGTCGGCCTGTTGGATCGCTACGACCTCGACTTCGTCTCGCCATATCCATGCCAGATCGCGAGCGGCGTCGCAGAGCGCATGGTCCAGCCACTGCTGCAGTGGTCGTGGCTGACCTTTCTTCCCTTGCGCCTCGCCGAACGCGGGTCGCGGCCATCGATGGCCGTGGCGAATGGGCAATTCTCGTCGTCCGGCGTCGCGCCTACGACCGGGCTGGCGGGCACGCTGCGGTGGCGCGACGCGGTCCTGGACGACGTGGCCCTGGCGCGCACATTGCGGCGGCACGGCGCTCGGGGCGGCCTCGTAGACGGTACGGACCTCGCCGCGTGCCGTATGTACCACGGCTGGGCGGATCTTCGTGACGGCTATACCAAGTCGCTGTGGGCGGCCTTCGGCTCCGAGCCGGGCGCGCTGGCCGTCCTAGCGCTGCTCGCAGTGATGTATGTGATCCCACCGATCGCGATGGCACGAGGATCCGTGATGGGCACCGTCGGGTACCTAGCCGGCGTCACTGGTCGAATGCTCGCGGCCCGGCGAAGCGGCGCCCGGGTCTGGCCTGACTCTTCGCCCACCCGGTGTCCGTGCTGGTGTTGGGCTGGCTGACGACTCGATCGGTCGTGCGCCGTCGGCGAACCTCCCTGACTTGGAAGGGCCGGCCGGTGGAGGTCGCGAGCTGATGGCCCGCAGTCGGTGTCGTGGGGGCCGGTGTCGGCGGGCTAGCGGCGGCCGCGCGGCTCGCCGCTCGGGGCCACACGGTCAACGTCTTCGAGGCGTCCGGCGAGGTTGGCGGCAAGCTCGGAGTCATCGAGCGTCGAACCGATGCCGGAGTCTTCCGCTTCGACACCGGGCCCACCGTCTTGACGATGCCCGAGGTCTTCGCCGAGCTGTTCGCCGCTACCGGAGACTCGATCGACAAGGTTTTGACCCTGCGCGAGCTAGATCCCATGATTCGCTATCGCTTCGGCGATGGCACGATCCTGACGACGACGCGGGACCTGGTCAGCCAAGCGGCGCGCTTCGAGCAGGTACTGGGTGCCGGCGCCGGGTGCGGCCTGGACGTCGCTGATCCGTCGGGGCGAGCAGATGTGGGATGTCGTCGGCGAGCGCGTCCTCGGCCGGCCATTGAACATCCGGCACCGCGGCGCATGGGCTGATTCACCCGGCTGACGTGCGAACCGTCGCGTTCGGTCGGACGCTACGACAGCTGGGCCACAAGTATCTGACCGATCCGAGACAACGAGTGCTGCTCGACCGATACGCCACCTACGCCGGTTCGGATCCCCGCCGCGCCCCGGCCGTCATGTCGGTCGTCCCTTACCTGGAACACGCGAGTGGTGTCTGGCATATCGAAGGCGGGCTGGACGGCTGGCCACGGCTCTTGCCGACCGGGTGTGCGAGCGGGGCGGAACGCATCCGGCTGAAGTGCCCGGTCATCCGGATCTCCGCGAACGCCCGCGGCATCGAGTCAGTCCTGCTCGCCGACGGGTCCACGCAGCGATACGACGTGATCGTCGCCAATGTCGACGCCTGACGGTGTACGGCCGTTTGCTGTCGCCGCGGCCGAGGCGGGTGCCCGTTGCCGACTCGTCGAGCGGCTTCGTCATGCTGCTTGGAGTACGCGGCCGGACGCCGAGTCTGGCGCACCACAACGTGCTGTTCGCCGAGAGCCGCTATGACGCTGAGTTCGACTCGGTGTTCGGGCGCCCGGGCAGCCCGGTCGCGGGATCCGGTCATCTACGTGTCCGCGCCGGACGATTCCGCCATGCATCCACCGGGTCATGAATCCTGGTATCGTGCTCGTCAACGCGCCACGGCACGGCCGGGACGGCCGCCAGGGTCAGATGAACTGGACGGTCCCGGGCCTTGCGTCCGGCTATGAAGACCGGATCATCGCGCTGCTCGCGGCGCGCGGGCTAGCCGTCCGGGAACGGCTGGTATTCAGCCAAGTCCTGACGCCGGCCGACCTGCAGCATCGGACTGGCGCCCTCGGCGGCGCCATCTACGGCGGCGCGCTGCATGGGGTACACGGCAGCTTCCGCCGGCCACCGAACGCCACGCCGTTCCGTGGGTTGTATCTCGTCGGCGGGTCGACTCACCCGGGCGGTGGATTGCCTTTGGTGGCCATGTCCGCCCGGATCGTCGCCAACCTCATCGGTCCGGCCTGACCGGCCGCTCTTCAGCGGCTGCGCAGCGCGAACGGGCGAGCCGTCCGATCGCGAGGCGGTCGGTCACAGACGGGCGGACAGCTGCAGGTTGCGCCAGACCTCGCGGGTGGCCGTCGACCGGTTGAGCGTATAGAAGTGGATCCCCGGCACGCCTTCGTCGAGGAGCCGTTCGGCGAGGCCGGACAACTGCTCGACCCTCAACGCGCGGATCGCCTTCGGGTCGTGTGCGACCGCGGCGAATCGCTCCCCGAGATCAGGCGGAAAGGGAGCTCCGGTGAACTGCTCGGACCGCTCGATGGTCGTCATGGAGGTCACGGGCATCAGCCCGGCGATGATGGGGTTTCCCCGCCGGCGGCAACCACGCCGGTCCCGTAGCCGCAAATAGGCGTCGGCCTCGAAGAACATCTGGGTGATCGCGTAGTCCGCGCCGGCGCGACACTTCGCCACGAAATGCGTGGTATCGGTGTCGACATCGGGCGAGCGCGGGTGCTTGTACGGGAACGCCGCGACACCGACCGAGAAGGCGCCATGCGCGCGCAAGAGAGACACCAGCTCCGACGCGTAGGCGAGTCCTTGCGGATGCGCGACCCAGTCACCCATCGGATCGCCCGGCGGATCTCCCCGTAGGGCCAGCATGTTGCTGATGCCGGCATCAGCCAACCGCCCCACGATGGCCCGTAACTCCGCGACCGAGTGATCCACCGCGGTCAGGTGGGCAACTGGCAACAGCGTGGTGTCGGACGCGATCTGCTCGGTGATCTCAATCGTGTGGTCTCGGGTGCTGCCGCCGGCACCGTACGTGACCGAGACGAAAGACGGATGGAGCGGCTCTAGCTCGCGGATCGTCTGCCACAGCCGTCGGTCGTCCTCGCGAGTCTTCGGCGGGAAGAACTCGAAGGAGAAGGTCGGCTGTCCGGTGTCCAGACACTCGCGCACCGTACGTGGCATGCGGTCAGCGTAATAGGGGCGACGAGCGAGTTCCGCTCACCCGACCGCGGCTACCGTCGCAGGGTGCGCACCGTGCCCGGCCCCACGGACTCCGTCGTCGTTGTCGGCGCCGGGCTTGGCGGGCTGTCGGCCGCGCTGCACCTGGCCGGCGCCGGACGACTGGTCACCGTCTTGGAGCAGAGTGACGCTCCGGGCGGCCGGGCCGGCATACAGCAGGTAGCGGGATATACGTTCGACACCGGCCCGACCGTGCTCACCGCGCCGGACCTCGTGGAATCGACCCTCGTCGCCGTAGGCGGAGTCCCTCGACGGCTGGCTGCGGCTGCATCGCCTCGACCCGGTGTATCGCGCTCGGTTCGCCGACGGCTCGGTTCTCGATGTGCGCGCCGATCCCGCCGCCATGGTCGAGGAGATCTCGCGGGCCTGCAGCGGCGACGACGCGGCCGGCTACCGCCGCCTCGTCGCGTACCTGCGCGAGCTACATGCGGTAGAGATGCCGCATTTCATCGACCGTAATCTCGACTCGCCGCGGCAGCTGGTCGGGGCACCTCTTCTGCAGCTGGTGCGCATGGGCGCCTTCCGGCGACTTGCGCCGAAGATTGCCACCTTCGTCCGGGACGAGCGACTCCGCCGGATCTTCTCGTTCCAGGCGATGTACGCAGGCGTCGCACCGGCCCAGGCACTCGCGATCTACGCGGTGATCAGCTACCTGGACTGCGTGGCCGGCGTCTACTTTCCGGAGGGCGGCATGCATGCCATTCCGCGCGCCCTGGCCGGCGCAGGAGCCAAGCACGGTGTCGTTATCTCGATACGGCGCCCGGGTAAGCCGGATCGAGGTCGCCAACGGGCGGGCGCGCGCCGTGCACACCGCGTCGGGCGAGCGCATCCCGGCCGACGTGGTGCTCGTCAACGGTGATCCGGCCGTTGCCTACCGCACGCTGCTCACCGCCAACGAAAACCCACCGCGGGTGCGCCACCTGCGTTACTCGCCCTCGTGCGTGGTGTTGCACGCGGGATCGAGCGCGGCCTACGCACATACCGCGCATCACACGATCGAATTCGGCGAGGCGTGGGAGCGCACCTTTCGGGAGATCATCGCCGACGGACAGCTGATGAGTGATCCGTCGTTCCTGGTCACGACACCGACGAAGTCAGACCCCGGTCTGGCACCACCCGGCAAGAACGTACTACGCCCCTGTTCCCGGCGCCGAACCTCGCACATCGCCGACCTATCGACTGGGACATCGAAGCGCCTCGATACCGGGATCGCATTCTCGGCACCATCGAGGCCCGGGGATATCGGAGTTTCGGCGACGCGATCGAGGTCGAGCGGCTCGTGACACCGGGCCGCATTGGGCGGAGGCTGACTCGCCGCGGGCACTCCGTCCGCAGCAGCGCACACCTTTTCCCAGACTGGGCCGTTCCGGCCGCCGACGTTGCACCCGCACCATTGAGAATCTGGTCTTCTGTGGCGGTAATACTCAGCCGGGCGTGGGCGTGCCCATGGCGCTCATCTCCGCCGGCTCGCTGCCGAGCGGGTGATCGGCGAGCGACGGACGCGCGCATCCCGATGAGACAAGCGTAGTTACGCCGCCGGAATCGATGACGTTCGACTCCGCCTCGGCTATGCCCGCTGCCGCCAGCTGAACGCCCAACACGGCCGCACGTATTACCTGGCGACACTGCTACTACCGCCCGCCAAACGCCGTTACGTCCACGCCCTTTACGGATTCGCGCGCTACGCCGACGACATCGTCGACGCGGACTCCGGCGACGAGCGGCAGCGGCAGCGACGATTTGTCGCGTGGAGCGAAGAGTTTCTAGCCGACGTCGAAAGAGGAGACTCGGCCGATCCAGTACGCCTCGCGGTCATCGACACGGTCCGCCGCTGGGACATCCCGGTGAGCCATTTTCTGCGACTTTCTCGGTTCGATGCGTATGGACCTGAGTGTCACCGAATACGACACCTACGAGGAGCTGACCCGCTACACGTGGGGTTCCGCAGCCGTGATCGGCCTGAGATGCTACCGATCCTCGGGCGCGCCGGATGAGACCATTCCGTGGAGGCGCTTCGACCCGCATGCCATCGACCTCGGCGTCGCGTTCCAGCTGACCAACTTCATCCGCGACGTTGCCGAAGATCTCCGCCTCGGGCGCATCTATCTCCCGCAGGAGTCGTTGCGAGCGTGCGGGGCCGATCGCGAACGCCTTGAGCGTGCCGCCCGGACGGGAACGCGTCGACGGACCGATCCGGCGCGCTGCTTCGCAGGCGAGATCGAGCGGGCGCGGAGGCTCTACGCATCGGCGGCGCCCGGTATCGACCTCGTCGACGCGACATCGCGAGACTGTCTGCGCACGGCCTTTGCGTTGTACCGCGGCATCTTGATGAGATCGAGCGGGCCGAGTACGACGTATTCGTCGACCGGAATCTCCGTGCCGCTGCGTCGTCGACTGGGCATCGCGGCCCCGGCCGCGGTCAGCGCCTGGTGGATCCGGACGGCACACCCGACGACTGGCGGCGCGCGCGCGTCGCCCGAGCCAGACCCACGTCGACAGGGTGAGCAGCACCATCGCGAACCCGAACAGCAGATCCTCGACCGGCGCATAGGCGACCCGCCAGCCGATGATCACGTCCGCGTCGTACCGGACGACCGGAACACCGGTGAGCACTCCGTTCACGATCAGCTGACATGCCAAGATGATCGCGTAGCTCGTCCAAAATGCCTTACGGCGCACGAGGTTCGTCCGCAGGATGACGCCATCGACCACCACGACCGCCGCTACGGCGAGTACGACCAGGCTGGTATAGGTCACGCTCGCGGCTCCGGCTCGTCTCCGATTACCCAGCCCGGACGGCGGCGGCGCACGGCTTCCAGAGTGATCACCGAACACGTCGGCACGACAAGGAAGAACAGCAGCTCCTCGAAGGGCAGATGTCCTGGCAGCCGGACACCGGTCACCCATCGCGGCACGTAGGTCCACTGATGCTGCGCGATCGCGTAGAGGTCCCACGTGACGAACACGATCACCGGTCGGCAGCAACGCCGATAACAGGCGTCGCCACCGCGCGTACACCCGAGTGCCGAACCGCACCTCCACGGCTGCTGTGCCGATCAGGCAGCCGGGCGAGCAGCGCCACATAGAGCAGATGGCTCATCCCGGCTCAGTAGCCCGCTACCTGGGCGCGGCGCTTGACCTCGCGGCCCACGGTTCTCGCGCAAGGCCTGGATAGGCGTTCCGGGCAGCGAGTCGTCGGCGCGGAACAGCCAGCCACGATCTCGTGGTCCTCATAACCGGCATCCCTGGAGCAGAGTGATCGTCCCGGGCAGTCCCTTGACGACGGCAGCGCCTTGCAGCAGGTCGGCCGGCACCAGCGAGGACTCCCGGCCGGCGCAGCCCAACTAACGGTGCCATCCCGCAAGTACTGGCTCACCCGGGTCACCGTCACGCCCAGCACGGCGGCCGCATCCGCAACGCTGATGAGCTCGATCTGCGCCGAGAGAGTCGGGCCACACGGCCTCGGACATGCGAATCAGACTGCCACGCTTCGCGTTACCGCGCGCGGGCGAATACCGCATCCGTCGTGTAGTGCGCCGTTGCCGCCCCACCCACCACTGTCGAATGCGGCCCGATTGCGGCGAGCAAGCCGGCTGCAGCTGATCCGGGGGCAGCGTGTGCTGTGGTCGCTGTGCGTCCGGATCAGCCCGAGCTTCATTCGCCCCGCCCATACTGCTGTTCCCAGCGGTACTGGCGCCGCTCGATGCGGCCGAACCCGCCGCTCCGCCTCAGGATCTCCAGATATGACCGGGAACCGTGTCCGGACCATCGCCCCGTAGCACCGACGTCTGCGTGATCTCCGGGGCGACGGCGTCGTAGGCAGCGCTGACGACCCGTCAGCGCGGCGGGTTCGAGCTGGGCGAAATTCCAGAACAGCTGCCATGAGACCGCCCGGCCGTAACAGCCAGGCGGCCTTTCGCGTGCCCGGTAGATCGGATCGATCCAATGCCAGGCCTGGCCCGCTGACAAGCAGGTCGAAGCGCTCTCCGTCGCGCGTCCCAGGTCTCGAAGGCGGTGACCACAACGGGCACGCCATGGCCCCGAGCAACCTCCGCCATCCGGGGGTCGATCTCGAGCCCCAAGACCCTCAACGCCGCGATCTCTGGAGCGGCCGCGCTGCCTTGCCGGTGCCGCATCCGACATCGAGGGCGGACCGTGGGCCGTCCACGACGAGGTCATCGGATCAGCTCCGGCGGATAGCCCGGCCGAACGCGGTCATAAGCCCGCGCGTCGGAGCCGAAGTGACCGCGCACGGGTCCGGTTCGTGGGTGCGCGGACCGGTCGACACCACCCGATCATGCCCCGCCGACGCGCAATATCTCCGTCCGGGGGAGGCGGCGACCGAACTGGATCGGCGTCGGTCAGCGCGCAATGCGCCTCCGATGAAATTCTCGCAGGCGTTCCCCGCCCAGCACCCGCAACGGGAAGTCGCCTCGCGCGGCACCGCGCCGGATAGCCGTCTCCGGGCAGCGCCGTCCGCCGCGCCGCGAGGCAGATGTTTCCTGAATCGGCGGCCCTGGAGCACCGACGGCATCTCCGACGGCCACCGGCGTCGGGGAGAACGGTGCGGACCGACGCCAGCACCCGCCGTAGGTACCGGAGCGGCGGTCCATCGGCCAGATTGGCCAGCAACACGCCGCCGGGTCGGATTACCCGCGCGATGTCCGTCATCGCTTCGGTTGTGGTGAGATCCGCGGGCACCCGGCCACCAGAGAAGGCATCAAGCACGGACGACGTCGGCGGTCCGGCGGCCGTAGGGCGTGGATACCGGTCCGGCCATCTGCAGTCCGAACTCTTATGCGGGACCCGCGCCGAAGCGGCAGGCGCGATCGGACGAACGCGGTGAGCGAATCATCTGGTTCCAGGACAAGCTGGGAGGATCCCGGGCGAGTCGCCGCCCACATAGCGGGCCAGGTCAATGCTCCGCCACCGACGTGAGTGACCGTGAGTGGGCCGGGTGGCAGGGCGTCGAGAACGTCCGCGAGGATGCGGGTGTACTCGAAGTCCAGGATAGGTGGGATCGTCGAGGTCGACGTAGGACTGCCGGATCCGGATCGAGCAGGAGCAGCCAACCGCCCGGACGGTCGGCGTCCGCAAGCAGCTCCGCCCGACCGGAGCGGACGTCGACGCCGCCCCACCTCTCCACCGGGTCGTCGAGTGGCCCGCTGGCCCGATCCGCGTTCATCGCCGGCCTTTTCCGCCCATATCGGGCCGCTCGGGGTCTCCCAAATTCTGGCACTGCCGGCCTGCACTGGCGCTGAGTGTCGGCAGCGGACGGCACCCGCGAGGCGATCTAAACTTTATCCCCGTGCAAACGGCCACCGAGGACCCGCTGGTCGGCGGGCGTCCTAGGAAGGCCGATACCTCCTGACCGCGCGCATCGCGCGCGGCGGCATGTCCACGGTGTATCGCGCTGTCGATGCGCGGCTCGATCGGCAAGTCGCCGTCAAGGTGATGTCCGCCGGGCTGTCCGACGATCCCGCGTTCGGCGATCGGTTCGCGCGGGAAGCGCGGGCGGCAGCCCGCTTGTCGCACGTCAATGCCGTCCCTGTCTTCGACCAGGGCGCCGACGCTGGTCATGTGTTCCTCGTCATGGAGCTGGTCGAAGGACGAACCGTCCGCGACCTACTGCGCGAGAACGGCCGATGCTGCCCGCGCTCGCGTTGTCAGTGATCGAGCCGGTGCTCAGTGCGCCGGCCTCGGCCCACCGCGCCGGGCTGGTGCATCGCGACATCAAGCCGGAGAACATCCTGGATCTCCGACGACGGGGTCGTGAAGGTGGCAGATTTCGGCCTCGCCCGCGCAGTCGAGCTCGATGACGTGGCGAACCGCACCGGCGTGATGATGGGCACGGTCGCCTACTGCCCGCCGGAGCAGATCAGTCCGGGGCCCATGCGATCAGCGCTCGGACGTCTACTCGGCCGGTGTCGTGCTCTTCGAGCTGCTCACTGGGCAGGCGCCATTCGCGGGAAACTCGCCGATGGCCATTGCCTACCAGCACGTGCACGGTCGGGTGCCCGCCCCGTCGTCCCGCATGGCCACCGTTCCCACCGAGCTCGACGCGATCGTCGTGCGAGCGACCAGCAGCGATCCAGCGAGCCGACCGGCCGACGCGAGCGAGTTCCTCTCCGAGCTGCGCCAGATCCGCTCCACGCTCGGCCTGCCCGTCGTTCCGATCCCCCCGCCGCGGCGTCGCGCCCTGCCGCCCTCACGAGCCAGCACCGACGGAACGGCGCGCCTCGGCGAATGGCAAGACCAGCGATGTGGTGGCCGCGCTGCTTCCCACTGACCGGGTCGGCGTCGACGCCGGCCGCCACGACACCGCCGTCGCCCGGCCGCCGCACGGATCAACGACAACAGCGGGAGGCGGCGACGGAGCGCGGCGCACGTTTGCCGGGCGCCCAGGTGCGCCGCCGCGAGAAACCTGGCACCCCGCACAGCGAGCGCCCGCCAGCGGCGCCGCCGGAGCACGCTCATCGTTACGCTCGTCATCCTCTTGCTCGGACTGCTTGCCGGTGTCGGTGCCTGGTGGTTGGTGTCCGGTCGGTATGCCACGGTGCCGAACGTGTCGGGCGAGTCGCGCTCAGTGGCGCAGCTGGCGCTGCGTCGCGCTGGCTTCGACCGGAGCGGGTTGACGAGCGAACCCAGCGAGACCGTCGCCAAGGGACTCGGTCATCCGCACCGTGCCGCCGTCGGGATCGGAGCTGACCCGCAACCGGTCGATCATCCGGTCGTGTCGTCCGGCAAGGAGCGGTTCACCATCCCGGACGTCCACGATCAGAGTCAGCACGACGCCCAGGCGACGCTCGCGAAGTTCCCGTTCCAGATCAGCGTCGTCCAGCAAACCAGCGACCTCGAGTCTCGAACGGCAACGTGATCGTAACCGACCCGTCCGCCGGAACGCAGGCCAAGCGCGGGCAGACGGTTCGCGTGATTGGTATCGAGCGGGCCGCCGATCATTGAGGTGCCAGATGTCACCGGCCAATCGCTCGACGACGCGACCCAGGCGTTGACAAACGCCAGCTTCAAGGTTGCCGTGCGGCAGGAGATCAGCGACGACGTCGATCCGGGAACCGTGATCGACGCAGCAACCGACAGGCGAACGATCATGCCGCCAAATTCAGCACGGTAACGATCACCGTTGCGCAGGGGCTCGCTGATCACCGCTATTCCGTCGCTTGGCGGCGACGTGGGCGCGGCCAAGGCCGAGCTGCAGTCCCTGGGGCTCAAGGTGAAGGTGCACAAGCGCTTCGGCGGTTTCCCTCGGGCGTGTCGTCGACGTCAATCCGGCCCCGGGCGCTCAGGTGCACCGTGGCGACACCGTCGACCTCGACGTCATCTGGAACCCCTCTCCGCTTCGGAAGGTATGCATATTCCGTCTGTCCGAGCCACGGAGTATTATGCATACTGATCGGAATCGAACGAAGTGTGCGAGGACGCTAGGACCGCGTATGCACAGCGGGCCGGCACCGACTGTCTGTAGCGAACCGCAATCCGTGGACGCTCCGATGAGGTGACCCGTTCCGCAGGTGCTGAACGGGTCCGGATGCGCGACTTGTCACGACAGCGGGCCGACTGCAGAAGCAGGGTTGGTCCGAGGCGGCGATCCGAGCCGCAGCTGGACGCCCGCCGATGGCAGCGATTGGGGGTACGCGATCGTCTGCCACAACGGCCCGTTGTCCCGTCACCAGGTCTGGACGGTGGCGCGACTTCACGGCGGGCCACAGGCGCTGCTGACCGCCTTCACCGCGGCCGAGGCGTGCGGCTTGACCCGATGGGAACGCAACGTCGTTCATCTGCTCGTGCCGGCTGGCACGCGGCTGCGCAGCCGAGCTCCGGTCCCGGTGCGACTGCATCACGCCCGGAAGTTCGACCAAGCGATGCCCGGCCCCACCACAGTCGTGCACAAGCTGCCCGATGCGCTGCTGCGCGCGCCGCCGCGACCTTCTCACCTGAGGCCGGCCTGCGGCCTACTCGCCGCAGCCGTTCAGCAACGTCTCGTCTCCCCGGCGACCTTGCGTGGGCGTTGCAGCAAACACCGCGCCAGAAGCATCGGTCCGCACTGCGCGCCGCCGTTTACGACATCGGGCAAGGATCGGAGGCGCTCAGTGAGATCGACTTCGTTCGGTTGTGTCGAATCCATGGCTTGCCCGCGCCGCATCAGCAGACGGTCCCGTCACGATGTCGCCGGCCGCCGACGGTACCTGGACGCGACGTGGCGCCGAGGCGACGGGCGACTTCGTGGTGGTCGAGGTCGACGGCGCATTGCACTTGGTGGCAACACGGTGGTGGGACGACCAACTGCGACAGAACGAGTTGACGTTAGCCGACGCCATCGTGCTGCGGTTTCCGAGCGTCATCGTGCGCACCGAGCCGACCGTCGTCGCCACGCAACTCCGCCGAGCGCTCCAGCTCTAGCCGCGCCCTACCCCGAGACGTATGCATGGTCCTCGCCGCCCGAGCCACCGAATATGCATACGTTCGGCACGGCGACCGCTTCGGCGGCGCGCACTAGGCTCACACGCCGTGGTCATCGTGATGGCTCCGAGGCAACGGAGACGGACATCGCCGGCGTGGTCAGCCACATCGAGGCCCACGGTGGCCAGGCGTTCGTCAGTCGTGGGGTGATGCGCACGATCGTGGGCGTCGTCGGCTCCGAGGAGGTCTCGGAGACCCTCGACGCCGACAGCCTGCCCGGCGTGGCCGAGACGATGCGGATCACGGCGCCCTACAAGCTGGTGTCCGCCCAGAACCATGCGCGGCGCTCGACGGTCCGCGTCGGCGGCGTCCCGATCGGGCCGGAGACGTTCACGCTCATCGCCGGACCCTGCGCCGTCGAGATCCGCCGAGCCAGACGCTGGAGGCGGCGCGGATGGCCAAGCGGGCCGGAGCCACCTTGCTTCGCGGCGGAGCCTACAAGCCACGAACGTCGCCGTATGCGTTCCAAGGGCTCGGGATCACCGGGCTGCGAATCCTGGCCGAAGTCCGCGAGGAAGTGCAGCTGCCGATCGTCACCGAGGTCACCGACGTCGGCGAGGTCGACGTGGTGGCCTGAGCACGCCGACATGTTGCAGGTCGGAGCACGCAACATGCAGAACTTCGGCCTGCTGCAGGCGGTCGGTGCGCGCCGGCAAGCCGGTCATGCTCAAGCGGGGTCTCTCGGCCACGTACGAGGAGTGGCTCATGGCGCGCCGAGTACGTCGCCCAGCGCGGGAACCTCGACATCGTGCTCTTGCGAACGAGGGGTGCGGTCGTTCGAGCCGGCGATCCGCAACATGCTCGACGTGTCCGCGATCCCGATGATCCAACGGCTGTCCCACCTGCCGATCATCGTCGATCCGTCCCATGCCGCTGGCCGCCGAGACCTGGTCGTGCCGCTCGCCCGGGCGGCCATGGCGAGCGAGCGCCGACGGCGTCATGGTCGACGTGCATCCCAATCCCGAAACAGCGCTGCGCGACGGCGCCCAAGCGCTTGCCGATGACGCGCTCGCGGACCTCGCGGACGCGGTGACCACGATCCCGGTCCTGGTCGGCCGGATGGGGGCAAGTCACCTGGCCGGCTGACCGGCATCACCGAACGAGGGGCACCAGCACCTCGACCGCCCGCTCAATCCCGTCGTCATCCACATCCAGGTGAGTGACCAGGCGCACCAACTGCGGACCGAGCGCAGAGACCAGAACTCCGGCCGCGCGCGCCTTCCGGCCACCTCTGGGCGCGTCGGCACGGTGAGCATGACGGATGTTGCTGTCCACCGTCGACGGGTCGATGCCAAATGCGCTCACAAGCTCGCGCGCGCCGCGGTGGTCGTCGGCGAGGTGGGACAGGTTGTGGGCCAGCGCGTAGCGCCCGGCGCGCCGCCAGGATCCCGGCCTGCCGCATTGCGCCACCGTGCCGCTTGCGCCAGACCGCGCGTCGGCGATGCGTTCGGCGGTCGCGAGCCAAGACCCGAGCCGACCGGCGCGCCCAACCCCTTGGACAAGCAGACGGACACCGTGTCGAAGCCCGCCGTCAGCTCAGGTAGCGGCAAGCCGGTGGCGATGTGCGCGTTCCACAGCCGGGCGCCATCGAGGTGCACGCGAAGATCGATGCTCGCGGGCAAGCGCGACTACGGAGGCCACCGCCTCCGGCGACTGAACCGTCCCGCCGCCGAAGTTGTGCGTGTTCTCCACGGCGATCGCCGTCGTCGACACCAGGTGCGGGCCGGCCGCCGGTGCGAATCAACTCGGCGATCGCGTCAGGATCCAACCGTCCCCGGTCCGCCCGCCAGGTCCGGAAGGTGATGCCGGAGAACACCGCCGCAATGCCCGCCTCCGCGCGGGCGATATGGGCCAGCGTGTCGCAGACGAGCTCCTCGCCCGGGCCGCACGAGGCTCTGGATGCCGAGCTGGTTGCCGAGCGTTCCCGACGGGACGAACAACCCCGCCGGGAACCCCAGAAGCGCCGCAACCTCCGCCTCGAGCGCGTTGACGGTCAGGTCCTCGCCGTAGACATCATCGCCGACCTCAGCCTCGGCCATCGCGACCCGCATGCCGGCGCCTCGGCCGGGTGACCGTGTCGCTGCGGAGGTCGACTTCCGGGGCGCTCACACCCCGCGCCGTCGTCGATCGGCGACCAGCCGTTCGGCCACCCGGAAGGCCAGCTCGAGCGACTGCTCGATGTTCAGCCGGGGGTCGCAGGCGGTCTCGTAGCGCCGAGCCAGGTCAGCGGCGGTCAACTCGTTCCGTGCCTCCCATGCACTCGGTCACGTCGTCGCCGGTCAGCTCGACGTGCAGGCCGCCGGGATGGGTGCCCAGCTCGGCGTGCACGTCGAAGAACCCGTCCACCTCGTCGATGATCCGGTCGAGGTGCCGGGTCTTGACGCCGGCGCGCGTCTCTTCGGTGTTGCCGTGCATCGGGTCGCAGTGCCACACGACGAGGTGGCCGGTCGACGCGACCTTCTCGATGATCGGCGGCAGGACGTCGCGCACCCGAGCGTTGCCCATGCGGGTGATCAAAGTCAGCCGGCCCGCCACGCCGTCCGGATCGAGCCGTTCGACGACCTCAGCCGCGAACTCGGGCGTCGCCGACGGGCCGAGCTTCGACGCCGATCGGGTTGGCGAGCCGGGAGACGAAGTCGAGGTGACGCCCCGTCCATCTGCCGGGTCCGATCGCCGACCCATACGAAATGGCCGGAGAGGTCGTACGGCTTGCCGTCCTCGATGCGGGTGAGCGCCCGCTCGTATTCGAGGATCAGCGCCTCGTGGGAGGCATACAGCTCAACGCTGTCGAGCGCCGCGTCGCGCACGCCGCAGGCGCGCATGAACCGTACGGCGCGGTCGATTTCACTCGCCAACTGGTCGTACCGAGCACCGGTGTCTGTGCTGCGGGCGAACGCCGCGTTCCAGGCGTGGACCTGGTCGAGCGATGCGCTGCCGCCGGCCGCGTAGGCCCGCATGAGGTTCAGCGTCGAGGCGGCCGTGTGGTACGCCCGCAGCATGCGCTGCGGGGTCCGCCGTGCGATCGCCGGCGAGCTCGTTCACCATGTCACCGCGGTAGGACGGCCGACCCGTTGCGATCGATGTCGGCGCTGCGTGGCTTTGCGTACTGCCCGGCGATCCGCCCGACCTTCACCACGGGCATCGACGCGCCGTAGGTCAGGACGACGGCCATCTGCAGCAGCACCGGACCTTGCCGGCGATGTCGGCCTGCGAGCTCGTCGCGAACGTTTCCGCGCAATCCCCGCCCTGGAGCAAGAAGGCTTGACCGCGAGCGACCGCCGCCAGCCGATCGCGGAGCTGATCCACTTCACTCGCCACAACCAACGGGGCTGCCCGGCCAGGGCCAGCGCAACCTCCCGCATCACTAGCTCGTCCGGCCATGACGGCTGCTGTGCCACCGGAAGGGTCCGCCACGCGTCGAGCCCGTAGAGGTTCGGGGTCGGCGGATCGATGCGATCGGTCACGGTCACTGGCACAGCCTAGTCGGGCGCATCGGTGCCGGAAGGCCGGGCCGCCCGACCGTGACCGCGCCGAACTGAGACAGCCGTAGTCAGACGCTTTCGGCCGGGCGGCGCAACCCGGACGGTCGGGGGAGCTCCTCCTGACCTCGGCGAGCAGTGGCGAACGGGCCAGCCGGAGCTACCCCGTATCCAACCCCTGCGGCACCCAAGGTCGCGAGTACCAGCCAGCCACCGGTCCGCGTCACCTCGTTGAAGACGAGTACCCCCACAGGATCGACACGAGCGGATCCATGAGCGTGAACCCGGGCTGCGCGGCCACGAGCGGACCCTCGTGGAGTGCCGCCTGGACGAGGACCAGCCCCAAGATGCCGAAGCACGCGGCGGCGTAGGTCTGCCAGGTCATGAGGATCCCAACAACGCCGTCACGCGAGAGCTTCTCCACCGTCTCCTTGATCAGCGTCGCGGTCATCCCGAAACTGGTGCCGGCCGCGGCGCCCAGGCACGCGGTTCGCCACAGCCTCCCGCCGCGGCGGGAGGCCAGGATGAGGACCAAGATCGTCGCGGCGGTCGCGGTCCCGGCTGCGACATAGGTCAGGTGATCGACGTCGGTCGCGTTACCGCCGCTGGGGTCGAGCGACCATACCAAAACGATCATGCCACCGGTCATGATCAGAATGCTGGCCCAGTCGTAGCCCGATAGCCGGCCGGAGAACACGCGCGACGCGACCAGCAGCGTCAGAGGTACCTCGATGGTGATGATCGGCTCGACCGCCGAGAGTTCGCCGTAGCTCGAGCGCTATCGCCTGGAGGAGGAACGACCCGACCAGCCCGGCGAAGCCCAGCAACCAGGTTGGACTGCGGACCAGGGCGAGCAGCAGCCGTGGGCCGAAGGGCAGGTCGGGCTGGCTCAGACTCGCCTTGCGTTGCATGACGTTGGCGGTCGCGTTGCCGGCAGAGGCCAGCACGGCACAGCTGAAGCTGATGACGTTGCTGGACTCCACCAAATCAGATTAGATCGTCGCGGCCCGGCCGTCTCACGCGAATCACGTCAGCCGAAGAACACCTCCGCCTCAGAGTAAAGCTCCGGTGAGACGGTCTTCAGCGTCTCGGTGGCGGCAGCGAGCGGGACTCGGATGATGCGCGGTGCCACGCAAGGCGACCATCTTCCCCAGTCACCGTCCCGGACCGCGTCGACCGCATGCAGCCCGAATCGGGTGGCGAGTACCCGGTCGAACGCGGTCGGCGTCCCGCCTCGCTGGATGTGGCCGAGCACAATGGTGCGGGCCTCGGCTCCAGTCTGGAGCTCGATTCTGCCCAGCCAGCCATTCGCCGATCCCGCGCTGCGCGAGACGGGCATGCCCGAAGGCGTCCGTCCCCTGGTCGACGAGCACATCCTCGGCGACGTCGGGCGTAGCACCCTCGGCGACGACCAGGATTGGCGCGTAGTGCGACTGGAACCGGCTCTCGACATAGGCGCAGACTCGGTCCACCGAGAACGGCACCTCCGGGATGAGGATCACGTTGGCGCCGCCGGCGATGCCGGCGTGCAAGGCGATCCAGCCGGCGTGGCGGCCCATCACCTCAACCACGAGCGCTCGATGATGCGACTCGGCGGTCGTGTGCAGCCGATCGATGGCCTCCATCGCAATGTTCAGGGCGGTGTCGAAGCCGAACGTGTAGTCGGTGGCGTTCAGATCGTTGTCGATGGTCTTCGGCACACCAACGATGTTGACCCCGAGCTCATGCAGCTTCGTGGCGACGCCGAGGGTGTCCTCGCCGCCGATCGCGATCAGCGCGTCCACGCCAAGGGTGTGCAGGTTCTCTCGCATGGTGTCGACGCCGCCGTCGACCTTGAAAGGGTTGGTGCGCGACGAGCCGAGGATCGTCCCGCCACGCGGGAGAATGCCGCGGACCTCGGGGATACCGAGCGCCATGGTGCGGTTCTCCAGCGGCCCCTTCCAGCCGTCCCGGAAGCCAATGCACTCGTACCCGTACATTCCCACGCCCTTGCGGACGATCGCGCGAATGACCGCATTGAGTCCCGGACAGTCGCCACCGCCGGTCAATACTCCTACCCGCATCAGGCGTCCTCCTCGAGACGATCCGTCGCCCGCGCGCGGCCCTCATCTCGCGCGCGGGCCGAGCCTAGGGCATGCCCGGTGGTCGATTCGGATGCGGTGAGGACCCGCCAGCGCGCGAGATTGTGGCGGGCATCGGCGAGGGCATCGTGCTGATCGGCTGGGGCCTCGGGCATAGGCGGCGAGCCGGCGTCCTCGAATCGTTGCCGCAATTCGTGCGTGAACCGGGGGATCTGGGGCGGAAGGGCGCGCATGTCGCCCCAGAGCTGGACCAGCGCCACGTGGTCGTAGGCGGCCATCCATGCCCACAGCTCGATGGGCTCCCCGGCTCGAGGAGGTACTCCGAGCAGATCGTCGCGGATTCGCTCACGGCTGCGCCACGCTGGATCGGCCATCGGCGGCAGCTTCGGCAACACATGCCGCCGGACCCAGCCGATCGCTCGACTGGGATCGAATTCCGTCGACACGGCGTAGAACGAGCGGTCGGTCTCGTCCACGACGCCGATCGACACGAGGTCGATGGTCTGGCCGTCCTCGATGAACTCGCAATCGTAGAAGTACCGCACGATCGGCGAGACTAGTGTCCCGCGACCGGCAAGTTATCCCGCCTGTTCGGTCGGCATCCGATCCGCCGCCTCGCGGAGCTCTTCCGGCCCGGGCTCGATCCCGGCCAGCGGTGCGGCGCGCCGGGCGCGCACCGAATGCCACCGTGTTGCCCTCTGCCTTCTTCACCTTCGCGGCATAGATGTCGACGTACTCCTGTCCGGACAGCTGCATCAGCTCGTACATGATCTCGTCGGTCATCGAACGTTCGACGAACCGGTCGCCCGCCATCCCTCGTACCGACTGAAATCCAGCGGCCGCCCGAACCGGACGCCCGGTCGAGGCCGCAGGTGCGGCATACGCTGCCCGGTCGGCTGGATAGTGTCCGTGTTGATCATCGCGCAGGGAATGACCGGTACGCGCGCTTCCAACGCCATCCGAGCGACGCCGGTCTTACCCCGGTACAGCCGACCGTCCGGGGATCGGGTTCCCTCGGGATAGATGCCCAGCAGGTGGCCCTCACGAAGGATGCGAACACCGGTGTCCAGAGCCGCTTTCGCCGCGTCGGAATCCTCGCGGTCTACCGGCACCTGACCAACGCCCCGGAAGAATCCGCGCGACAACCGACCCTTCAGGCCGGGTGTCGTGAAGTACTCCGATTTGGCGAGGAAGGTCACCCGCCGAGGCACCATCACCGGCATGAAGAACGAGTCGGAAAAGGACAGGTGGTTGCTGGCGAGAATTGCTGGGCCCTTACTGGGCACGTTATCCACGCCCTCCGCCCAGGGCCGCCATATCGCGTGCAGGAGCGGGCCGACGGCGACATATTTCAGGAAACCGTAGAGCATGGGCCACCGCCTCTCGCTCGACCGTCTCATGTCACCGTGCCGCCCGCGGCGCGGCGGGCGCACCGGAGTAGGCAGCTGAACGCACAGTAGTGGGCCACGCTCGATCGGGTCCACCAACCGACCCGACTCGGCCCGATGAGGGACAATTGGCGGGTCGGTCGACGAGACCGGTACCGCTGCTCGTGAAACGAGGTACCCCGTGCCCGTGCTGCCCGGTGCCGAGCCGTTCTCTGCGGAGGGTGGATCGATAGGCGTAGTGCTAAGCCACGGCTTCACCGGCTCGCCGCAGGGCTTGCGGCCGTGGGCAGAACACCTGGCCGCTGCCGGCTGCACGGTCCGACTGCCGCGACTGCCCGGACACGGCACCAGCTGGCAGGAGATGAACGCGACCCGCTGGACGGATTGGTACGCGGAGATCGAGCGGGAGTACGACGAGTTGGCGAATCGGTGTGAGCACGTGTTCGCCGGCGGCCTGTCCATGGGCGGCACACTCGTGACCCGGTTGGCGGAAGAGAAGGGCGATGCCATTGGCGGACTGGTCCTGGTGAACCCGGCCTACGCCACCCAGCGGCGGTTTGCCGGGCTCGCCAAATACGTGGCGCCAGTCATCAAGAGTCAGGCAGCAATCGGTAACGACATCAAGATGGCCGGTCCGGTCGAGCTCGCGTATGACCGCACGCCGATCGCCGCATTCGCGTCGCTGCAGGAACTGTGGAAGGTGACGCTGGCGGAACTCCCGAAGGTAACCGCGCCGATCCTGATGTTCCGAAGCCGAGTGGACCACGTCGTCGAACCGCTCTCTGGCCTGCTGCTGCAAGCCGGAGCAACCTCGACGACGGTGCGCGAGGTGATACTGGAGGACAGTTATCACGTCGCGACGTTGGACAACGACGCGCAGCGGATCTTCGATCTGAGCATCGAGTTCATCCAGGAGCAGGCGACACAGGTTAGGCAATGAGCGAGCGAGCGACGCGGGATAACGGGCTGGAGGCGCCGGCATACGTGGCGCTGGCGGACATCGACCCGTCCGTGGGCGACGCGCTGCTGACCGCCCTGCGGCGAGCCCGCATCGCGGCGTACCTGGAACCGACGTCGCCGTCGGAAGAGACATCACGACAACGGCTCTATGTTGCGGCGGGCGAGCGGACCGACGCACGCGCGGTCATCGAGGTCGCCGCGAGGTCGTTCGCGCATGACGCCACGGCGGCGCGCCGAGCCGGATCTGCTGGCCGGCGTTGACGCGCAGGCGGAGTTCGACGCCCTCGTCAGCAATTGGCACGTGGACACGATCAACGCGGTGCGGGCCGCTGAACGCGACCTCACCCGCGAGGACGCCGACTGGCGGATGCGGCTGCAACTGCCGGCTGCAGCGTCTGATGCTGAGGATGGCGATCACTACGTGCCGCCGCCCCCGCCGCCGTTGCCTCGCCTGGCCGGCGCGACGGTTCTCGCTCTTGTGGTAGTTGCCGCGTCGGTGATGATGATGGCCTTCCGGACGGACTCTCGGCCTGCCCGGAGATCTGGCCTTCCTGGCCGGAGTCGCAGGCATTCTGGTCGGCGCGGGTCTGCTGATCATGCGGCTTCGCGATGGCTCCGACGACGATGAGGACGATGACGGCGCGGTGATCTGAAGGTCCGCGCCCCGTTCGCCGACCCGACACCCGAACGTCCCGGTCGTGTTACCTCCCACGCCGACGATGGGGTCGGGAGGTGATCACCGATGATCCGCGAAATGTCGCCGGAAACGGTGTTCCTTCTGTGGTGCCGGCTCACCGGCACAGATCCCGACCAGGTGGAGATCGAGGAACGGGAGGCGTTTTGGGCGCGACCGCAGATTCCCGACCTGGTCGCGACGCCCTACTCCGTCTTGCTTGACGCAGGAATTTCCGTCGCCCGCCGGGGCTCGTTGCCGTTGGAGCGCTGGTTGCATGCGGTCCGTACCGTACGGCCGAACGCCGGAGTTCAGCGCTAGGCTTCCGGCCGCCGCATGCGAATTCGAAGCTGGGTGAACAGCAGCGTGCGGTCAGATCCGGTGATCTCGGAGTAGCGAGAGACGGCATCGGCGACGAAGGCGGCTTCACGGCCGGGCACTCGGGCCGCCCAGTCGCCGAACCCCGCGCCCGCCCACCGCTCGAAGTCAGCCCCTGAGCGAAAGTCCCACCGCAGATCGTCAACGGTGGAGGAGATGACATCCAGGCCGACCGCCCGAACCAACCGGGTGGCGTCGTCCGGGTCCGGGTGCACGAACGGTGCCTCGGAAGTCGCCGAAGAAGGCAGCCCACTCCGGTTGCCTGGACTACGTTCATCGCCGTCGCCTCGAGGCTCGGTCGGGGCGAGCCGCAAACGAACTGCACCAGCGCCCACCCGCTCGGTCGCAGCGCCGCGCGAATACGGGCGAAGGCCTCCCGCAGATCCAGCACCCAGTGCAGGACGTTGAACGATGTCGCGACGTCGAACGCCGAGTCATAGCGCATCGTGAGGACGTCGCCGACCTCGAAGGTCAGGCCGGGATGGCGATCTCGCGCGGCGCTGATCATCCGCGGCGATACGTCGATCCCTGAAATCTCGCCGCTCGCCAGCTGTTCGGCCAGCCGCGCGGTGATGGCTCCATCACCACAACCGATATCGAGAACCTGCTCGTCACCGCGGAAGGAAACGTCCGCAAGCGACCGATCCGCCACCCAGCGTTGTAGGGCATTTACTTGCTCGTAGAGGGCACCGTCCCAGTCCGCCATCGGTGCAGTGTGCTCCCAGGCAAGGCCGATCACGCGCAGTACGTGCCGAGTGGGTCACCGCGGCGGGCTCCCTGGGGGTGCGTTGCCAGACACCTCGCACGACCAGCGAGCCTCCTCGACCTGCCAGAAGCAACTCGGGCCGTGCCGGTGATACTCCCCGGCTCGGCGTCTGCCGACTGCTGGTACCGGCGGTGGCGTCGGCGGAGCGTCCGTGATGTGTGACGACGGCATGGCGTTCTCCTCGCAGGCGGGCTACGTCGTCGTTGGAGGCGCAGTCCGTCCGCTCTGATACAGCTAGGTCCGCTCTGCGGGCAGCTCGAGTTCGACGAATACCGGTCGATGATCACTCCCGTGGCGCACATCCGTCGAGTCGATTACCCGCGTGGAGATGGGAACTACTCCCGGACCGGTGAAGATGGCATCGATGCGGCGCCGCGGGTTCCGCGCGCTGTAGGTGAAGCCGTCCCCGTTACCGATCGTCGCCCAGACGTCGAGTCGGTCCCCCGTCAGTTGGGTCCAGGCGGCGGATCCGGGCAGATCGTTGATGTCGCCGGCCACCACGGTTCGGCGTGCCGGCCGGCACCATCCCGGACAGCGCCCGGTCCAGCTCGCCGACATGGCGAATACGAGGTTCGGCAACGAGGTCGAGGTGCACTCCGGCCACGGCGAACGACTCGCCGCCGTAGCGAAGTACAGCGAGCGCGGCGCCCCGTTGAGTGACAGGCGACGATCCTTGGTGAATAGCACGTCCCGGGTGGTCACCACATCGACGTCGAGGGACGACAAGATGAGGTTGGCCGCGGCCGTTCGGCCACCGGTCACGACGACCAAACCCGATCGACGGGCTAGCGCGGCGCACTTGGAGCGCCAGCGCAACAGCCGCGGTGCCTCTGGATGCAAACGACGTGCGGCTGCACCGGAGCGAATCACGCGCACCACAGCGGCGGCGTCGTCCCGCAGCGATCGGACGTTGTAGGACAGCATCCGCACGATGGGCACGGCTACACCCGTCGTCGAGCTAGATCGGCCGCGCCCACGAGCCCGGCCTCCGGACCGAAGAGAGCGAGCGTCACCCCAGGCATCGGCCGGTAACCGCGGCCGGTCAGGGTGCGCTCGAGCGTCTCACGGGCATGCGGGATGAGCAGGTCGCCGGCCTGCGAGACACCGCCGCCGATGACGAAGATGGTTGGGTCGATGATCGCCGCGAGGTTCGCGAGGCCTCGGCCTAGCCAGTGGCCCATTGCCGAGTAGATCTCCACCGCGGCGGGATCCCCTTCCCGGGCCGCGGCCGTGACAAGTGGACCAGTCAGCTGGGCGGCATCGCCGTTCGCCAGTTCCAGCAACCGATGTGCCTGCAGCGGCGACACCGCCGCGAGTTCCTGCGCATCGCGCGCTAGCGCAGTACCGGACGCGTACATCTCCCAACAGCCTCGGTTGCCACAGGCGCAGCGCCGCCCGTCCGGCACCACGGTCATGTGCCCGTACCGCAGCCCACCCCGTTCGCGCCGCGATAGAGAACGCCGCTGACGACCAGGCCGCCGCCGATGCCGGTGCCCAGCGTGACGCAAACGACGATGCGGGCACCGCGAGCGGCGCCGAACCGGTATTCGGCCCAGGCGGCCGCGTTCGCGTCGTTCTCGACGGTCACCGGGCTGCCGATGCGATCCGATAGCGCATCCCGGAGGGGCTCGTTGCGCCATGCGAGGTGCGGAGCAAACAGCACCGTCGCCCGGTCGGTGCCGATCCAGCCCGCCGCGCCGATGCCGACGGCGACTACTGGGTGACGGGCGGCGAGTACCTGCACCACCTCGGCGATTACCTGCTCGGTTTCCGCGACATCCGCACCTGGGGTCGCCCGCAGTTCGCGGTCGATCACCTGGCCGTCGTCGTCGACGACACCCGCGGCGACCTTGGTCCCACCGATGTCGACCCCGACGGCAAGCGGCATCCGCCCTCCCTCCCGGCCGTCAGTGATCCGCGTCGCTCGTGGCGCCGTGGTCGAGGTCGATGCGCTGTACCCGCGGGCCGGCCGAGTGCCGGCGACCGGCGGACCGGCGAGGGCTCGATCCCGCGGACGGCAGGTCGGTCGAGCTCGCCGCCGCTCCCGCCACCGCGTCCGTCCCGGTGCCCGGCGGGTCGTCGGCCAGACCGGAGGTCCGATCCGGCGGTGGGTTCAGCAGCGAGCCCAGCGACGTCGACGACGGCCGCGGCCGCGGCGGAGAGCTTGTCGGTCACGTCCGGCCGCTCGCCGCGAAGCGCCGCGATGAGCTGGCAGATCGGGCACCAGGCGCACTCGGCCGCGCCGGTTGCGATGTGCGCGGTGCCCGCTTCGCCGAACCGCGCGCGGGCCCATTCATGCACCGCATCGGCGAGCAGCCGTCCGGCGTCGGACGTAGCCGTCCTCTCGGCGCCTCCTGGTCCCGTCGTCACGTTCGCCGCCATACGGCCGGGTCCGGCCGGAACCGGATGCGCAGCTCTCGGTTGACGAACTCACCGCCGACGACTTCGCACCGGCGCAGCCCGCTCGGCAGCGTCAGCACCCGGCGGTGCGTACCGACGGTGACGATCAGATCGTCGCCCGCTCGCGCCGCGTCGACCGACGTCTGGGCCACCAGCGGCAGCCACATCCGCAGCAGGTATCCGTCGCCATCGGCGTCCACCGACATCAGTTCGCTCGGTGGACCGTAGTCGACCGGGTCTTCGCCCGGCAGTTCGCCATACGAGAGCGGTCGCGACGACCCGCAACGCCGCGGTGCCGATAGGCTCGGCCGGCCGGTAGCCGACCTCCCGGACGGGCAGACCGGCGAAGGATTGCCGCACGATGTCGAGCTGGCGGCGCTGGGCGGCTGTCCATGCCGAGCGGAACGCATCCCGGCCGGCCGGGAAGACTCGGTTGGCGATGATGAGGTCGACCGCGTAGCCATACAGGGCCAGGGCGGTGAACGTGCGGCGCGCCTCGGCGGTGACGACCGCCTCCGGAGTGAGGACGAGGCGCACCGTGGTCAATGTCGGGTCGGCCAGCATCGCCCGCACCGACTCCAGCTCGTCGGCGAGCTGGAGCAGCGCCTGAACACGCCATCGGACGGGATGGCCTCACCGCGCCCGAGGAAGACGGCGAGCGGCCGCATGCCCCGGGCCAGGCGTCGATGGGTCGGAAAGACCTTCTGCAGGTACCAGCCGAGTGCCTCCGGCAGGGCAAGCAACCGGAGCGTCTCGGCCGTCGGCGCACAGTCCACGACAACTGCGTCCCACTGACCACTCGCGGCCAGATCACGGACGGCGAGCAGCGCCAAGACCTCCTCGACGCCGGGCAGGACGGTGAGCTCCTCCGCCGCGATCGCGTCCACCCCGCCCCTCGCCAGGATGTCGATCAGGTACCGCTGCAGGTCGCGCCACGCGACCTCGAAGCGTCGCTGGGTGTCGATCTTGTACTGCCCACGGGCTCGGATGGACCTCGACCGGCTCACCGCCGAGTGGGCAGCTAAGCGCGTCCGCCAGCGAATGCGCAGCATCGGTCGACAACAGGAGCGTCTTGACCCCCCGGTCAGCGAGACGAATCGCCGTGGCAGCGGCGGTCGTCGTCTTGCCGACGCCGCCCTTGCCGGTGAAGAGGATGATCCGCACGTCAGGCCGACTCGACGCGCTTCTTCAGCTCCTTCAGTGCCGTGTCCATGATCACGCGCTCTGCCTTGCGCTTGAGCATGCCGAGCATCGGGATCGAGAGATCCACGCTCAGTGAGTACGTCACCTCCGTGCCCTCCGAGCTGGGGTCGAGCGTGCTGGAGCCGTGCTGCGCCTTCTGCATCTGTCCTGAGACAAGATCCCACACCACCTTGCGATCGCCACTCCAGACATAGGCGAGCTCGTACGTATCCTTGAAGACACCGGCGTCGATGGCGAATCGAACCCGCTCAGCGCGCCATCCGCACCGGTAGCGAGGACTTCGGTGGTCTTGATCGACCCGGCCCACTCGGGATAGCTGTCGAAATCCGCGATTACGGCCATGACGTCGGCAGCGCCGGCGTTGATCGTGATCGACTTCGTGGACTCGTCGGGCATGCGGTGAGGCTACCGCCGCCTCGGTCTGCCGTCGCCCACCGCTGGGCCCGGCCATGTCTCCAACTCGTCCTTGATCGCCCAGCAGACGCGTCGCGCGTGCCGTCGGTGCCGCTGGCCCGCCCGCTGAACGCGCCGAGCGGACGTCCGCGGGTCCACCGGATCCAGTCGGAGGAAGTAGTGGAGCAACACGCCGTCGGGGCAGCCCTGCAGCCACACCTCCATGCTTCCCGTCGCCGCCGGCCGGCGGGCGGTCGCGGCCACCCCCATCGCACGCCGAGCAGCCCACGCCGCTCCGTAACCTGCAGCTGTAGGTCGGGCCACCACTCCGGCCACCTGGCCTCGTCGCCGATCACGGCTGCGACAGTTGGGAGCGGGGCCGCCACCCAGGTCTCGTCGATAATCCGGATGCCGGGCATCGGATCAGCCTTGCAGGAGGTCCTGCAGCCGCCGGGCGGCGACATCCCACGTCCAGGCCTGTTCCGCCCATCGACGGCCGCCGCGGCCCAGCCGATCCCGTTCCGCTGCGTCTGCCAACATGCCGACGACGCGCGCAGCCACGGCGGTCGGGTCGCGTCCGTCGACCACATACCCGGACTCGCCCTGCCGAACGGTTTCCGGCGCCCCACCCGATTCGCCCGGCGATCACCGGTCGGGCGACCGCGGAGCTTCGAGATAGACGATGCCAAGCCCTTCGACATCCAGGCCGAGCCGGCGGGTACGACACGGCATGGCGAAAAGATCGCCCGCAGCGTAGTACTCGAGGCAGCTGGTCGCCGGGAACGCCGCCGGCGAAGATCACGTGATCGGCGACGCCTTCGCGGACCGCAAGCTGTTGGAGCCACCACAGGAACCGGGCCCGATTGGGTCGCCCGACGAGAAGCAACGCAGTACCCGGAACCCGCTGCCGAATCTTCGGCAGCGCCTGGATGAGAACGTCCTGGCCCTTCCGGGGACGAGGCGTGACACGCAGACGATCACGGCTCGATCCTGGAGTCCGTAGCGCGCCCGGACTGCCTTGCCGTCCACTCCGGGATGGAAGTGCTGGGTGTCGACGCCCGGGGCGAGGCGCTGCAACGTGGCGGCGGCCCCGAGCGCTCGGGCCAGGCGCCCTCGCGTGTACTCACCGAGGTAGGTCACGATGTCCGCAGCGCGACCCGATCCGGCGCATCGCCTGCCGGCCTACCGGCAGCCTGACCCAGCCGACCTCGTGGCCGTGGGTGCTGGCGACGATGCGTTCCGCGCCGGCCTGCCGCAAGTGTGGTGCGAGCAGGCCGAGCGGCGCCGCCGCACCGAACCAGACCGCGCTGCAGCGATGCTGGACCAGCGCCGCGACGATGCGACGGCGAGCGCTCGGTGTCGGGACCAGCAGACCGGTCGGGTGTCGGATCACCGGGAACGGCTGGTCGGCATCGAACGCGGCCGCGCCAGCGTGATCGGATGCGTACACGACAACCGAACCTCCGGTTGTCGAATCGCGACGGAGTGAACGAACGACTGGATTCCGCCGACTCGGGGCGGAAAGTCGTTCGTCACGATGAGCGTTCGGCGCACGGCTGTGGAGCATCGCAGCCCAGATCCGGCTATGGCTCAGCAGGGGCCGCGACGACGGACGCGGATATTGGTCCAGACAAGATTCGGCCCCCGGCCGGGGGTGCCGGGGGTCGAATCTCCCGAGGGGTCTGGGTGGGTGAGACTTAGGCGATGCGTCGCACGCCGACGATGCTTGGCATGTCGTAAGCGACGCTGACGTACTTCACCACGTCTCCTGGCTGGGGGCCGAGATTGCCATCCCGTTGCCGGCATAGATCTCGACATGGCCGACATCGGGGTACAGGAAGATCAGGTCGCCGGGCAGCATCGCCGAGACATCGATCGGCACGACTGATCCGCTCTGCATTTGTGATGGCGCATAGTGCGGGAGCGACACACCGGCTGCGGCCCACGCCATCATCGTCAAGCCGGAGCAGTCGAAGGCATCCGGACCGGCGGCGCCAAATACATACGGCTTGCCAAGTTGCGCCCTCGCGTAGGCCACCGCGGTTTGCGCCTTGGCGCTGCCTCCGCCTACCGCGGGGCGGAGCGGCCGGCTGCGCAGGCGGCGGCGGGCGCTTCGGTAGTCGTGGCCAATTGAGCCGTGGTTGGCGCGTTGCGGTCGAGGTATGCCTCCCGCTGCTGGGCGTTCAATGTCGCCAGCAAGTCGGTGTATTTCTTGGTCTGCACTCTCCACATCGGCGCGCTGCTTGCGCACTGTGTCGCGCACCGTCTTCGCTTGCTGCAGCGCATCGGCTGCCGCGTTCTGCGCGTTGTCGGCATTGCCTTTAGCCACGATCAACTCCGGCGACGACCGCGCTGCGATGTGCATTGAGCAGGCTCAGGGCCTCGACCTTGTCGAGGTAATTGGGCATCGGTCGTACTGGTCAGCAAGGCGCCGGCGGTGCTGAACTGGGCGCCTTCGTATTGCGACTTCACGGTGTCCGCCAGCTGCGCCTCGCGCCGTCTGATAGGCCGCTACCGCTGAACGGAGCGCGTTCTGCGCTTTGTTCCGCGGACTTCCGTCTGGCCGTGAGGGTGATCTGCGCCCCGTTGTACTTCTCGGCAAGCGACTCGCTCTGTTTGGACAGGCGGTCGAGTCGCTGGGTGACCGGAAGCGATGGTGTCCGTTGCCGGATCACTCGGCACCGCGGCCGCAATGGTCGGAATCAAGAACGCCGCCGACCCCGCGGCGACGATTCCGATGATGACTGCACGGAGGCGCGCGGCATTACGAGTTGACGCCACGATTGGCGGAACTCCTTCTTCCTCGGTCGCCTACCGGGTTAGCTGACGGGTTCGGGCCGGAAGTAGCCCTACAACGCGGTACACCGGAAGCTCGGTCTACCGCGCCGATTCACCCCATGGACCATTTGGGTCCTCGGCTCGCTGGCCCCGTCGTTCCGACGGAACGCCGTGACCAACTGTGCGATTCGGCGGTGGCCTACCCAGTGGTATCCAGGGTGGATACCGGACTAGCCGGGAAGGTCTCGGAAAGGTTACGGGATGGTTCGCGTAAACAGGCAACGCCGCGCCGGATGTATGTGGAGAATTCTTGTTACGCGGTGTCGCGGCGGCGATCTTGCACCTGGTGTTCCGGCAGTGTCCGCGAGCGGACGAGCCTGTAACGGTGGCAGCAGGCCCGATGCCGCGAACACGGACACCGCGTTTCGTTCTGATTCGTCTAGATCGATGGGATTGGTCGGGCCGGGCGCGGCGTCTAGCAATACAGAAATCACACAATCTGCACACGCTACGCCGCGTACCGAGCACGTCTCGCAATCGATGAGCACCGCATTCTCCTCGCGTTGACCCCTCGAACTGCAGTGGGGAAGGTGTGGCTCAGATTAGGAGTGCGGTCTGACAGTTTTCGCGCGATCGGGGTGCGCTGTCGTCGACCTCTGGCCGAGACGGCGCAGCAAGACGGCCGACGGGACAGCCCAGGCGCCCGACCGCTGGACGTCCCGCTGCACCTGCTGATCCGACGTCACGACCACGATGGGCCGACCATGCGTGGTTCTGGCAGAGACCAACCGGCGAATCAGGTCGTCAGCCGTCTCGGTAGCGGCACTGAACAACACCCGGACGCCCCGAGGCGTCGCCGGACGACGGGCGGTCGCTCCCCACCATCGAACGCGAGGGTGATCTCCGCCCGGACCTGACCGCCGAGTCCGGCCAACCCAGCTGATCAGCCGGGAGCGTTGGTCGGCGAGTGGCAGATCCGGGTACCCGGTCTTGGTCACGTTGTAGCCATCCACGATCAAATGCGGATTGGGCAGCGCCAACAGGCGGTCGAGCGCCGCCGGATCGTCGGTGTAGCGACGGTCGGGCAACGGTCCCGCGGTGCCGGCGACACCTTCGGCGGGCGCGAGCGGGCGGCGGCAGGGACAGCTCCCGACGGATCCCAGACGCCGCCTCGGTCAACGTGTCGACGAGGAGCCATAGACGTGCCTGGTCGATATCGCGTTCGACCCGGGCGTTGCGGCGGGCGGCCTCGACTGTCCGCTCCAGCTCGGCGATGCGAGCGCGGGCACGACGGAGCTCGACATCACGCGTGGCGATCTCGGTCTCCCCGCGCCGGATGGTTTCCTCCCGGTTCGCTCTGCCTCGGCAATGCTCTGCTGCGCTGTCTGCAGCTGCGCAGACAGGGTCCGAATCCGGGTCCGTAGCTCGCTGATCTCCGTGACCGACGAACTCTCGAGCCGCCGCCACCGCCGCCCGCTCGCGATCCGCGGCGTTGCGCGCTTGCCGTGTCAGCGTGACAACCTGATCCCGCAACGCCGCTATCTCGTCCCGAAGCGCGTTATCGGTCGCCGCAAGGTGCTCGGCCGACCATTGCGCAGTCGCGCCTCGGCCACCACGGCCTGCCATCCGGCGGGACGAGACCAGGTGCGCGACCACCGCGGTATCGAGCGGGTCGGAGGCCGCAGTCGACGCGCCCGGACCGCAGCGCAGCAACGAGCTGGGTCGATGCCTCCTCGACGACATCCCCAACCCGGCTACGGAACCCGTCGCTCCGCGTCCAGCGCCGCCGCGAGCGCCGTGGCCTAAGTCGGCGCCGCTTCACCGGGGTGAATTCGGGCGATGCCGCGCAGCGCTTGTGGCACGTGCGTCGGGGGCAGTCGACCCAACACCTCAGACGCGACATTGATCAACCGCTGCCGTACCGGCTCGATGAGCAACGGCTGCGCCGGAGTCTCCGGCGCAGCTGCCTGTTGCTCGCCTTGGCCATGAGATCAACGGTAATCCGCTAGCTCTGCGCGCCTGGCCGATTTCGTCAGACCCCGCGCCTAGCGTCCCGGGCGTGACCAGCTCGACCACGACCGCCGCCTCAGCGGATCGTCGGTTCGAGCAGATGAGCCTGGACGAGCTCGACGAGCCGCTGCGCGAGACGACATTCACGGTCGTCGACCTGGAGACGACCGGCGGCCCGCGCCGGCAACGACGGGATCACCGAGATCGGCGCGGTCAAAGTGCGCGGTGGGGAGGTGATCTGGCGAGTTTCAGACATTGGTCGACCCGGGCATCAGGATCACTCCATTTGTGAGCGTGCTCACCGGGATCACCGACGCGATGGTCTGCGGCGCGCCTCCGGTTGCCGTAGTGCTCCCGTCCTTCCTCGAGTTCGCCGCGGGCAGCGTGCTCGTCGCGCACAATGCTCCGTTCGACGTGGGGTTTCTTCGGTTGGCCTGCCAGGAACGCGGACTGCGGTGGCCTGGTTTCGCGGTGGTCGACACGGCGATCTCGCGCGTCGGGTCCTGACCCGCGACGAAGTGTCGGACTGCCGGCTGGGCACGCTGGCCACGTTCTTCCACGCCACGACCCAGCCGGTACATCGCGCGCTGGCGGACGCGCGCGCCACCGTCGACGTCTTGCACGCCCTGCTGAGCCGGCTCGGCAACCTCGGCGTCAATCCCTTGCCCGAGCTACGCGCGTTCACCGCGCAGGTGAGCGACGCCCAGCGTCGCAAACGACACCTGGCCGACGACTTGCCGACCGGTGCCGGGGTCTACGTGTTCCGGGATGGACAGGGGCACGCCCCTCTACATCGGCACCAGCCGGAACTTGCGCGCCCGGGTTCGCCAGTACTTCGTCGCCAGCGAGACCCGCAGCCGGATGGGCGAGATGGTCGGACTCGCCGACCGCGTCGACCCGATCGAGTGCGCCCACCCGCTGGAAGCCCAGGTACAGGAATTGCGGCTCATTGCCGCGCACGAAGCCTCGTTACAACCGCCAGCTCGAAGTTTCCTGAGCGGTCCGTTTGGCTGAAGCTCACCAACGAACCGTTTCCCCGGTTGTCCGTCGTTCACGCGATCCGGCTCGACGGCGCGGCTTATCTGGGTCCACTGCGCTCCGTCCGCCAAGCGGAGGCAGTACGCGACGCTATTCACGACGCGGTGCCATTGCGCCAATGCACCGATCGGTTGTCAGTGCGGCGAGCGGTACGGGCGGCATGTGTCCTGGCCGGCATTGGGCGGTGCTCCGCGCCATGCCAGGGCGGTCAATCGCCGGAGGCCTACAACGCACTGGCCGAGCTCGTTCGGGCCGCCTGGTCCGGCGACGTCCGGCCACTTGTCGACCCGCTGCGCGCCCGACTCGCGCGCTTGGCGGCGGCCGAGCGCTTCGAGGCACGCCGCTGTCGTCCGGGGACCGCATCGCCGCTGTCGTCCGCGCCTGCGCGCGGATGCAGCGGATCGCGTCGCTCACGGTCATCGAGGAACTCGTCGCCGCTCATCCCGATGGTTGTGGGGTTGGGAGCTGTCTGTCGTCGAAGTACGGTCGGCTGGCGGCTGCGGGCGTTGGCGGAACGGGAGTGCCGCCCTGGCCGGTTATCGACGCGTTGCTGGCGACGGCGGACGAGGTGCTGCCCGACACGCTGCGACCTGGCCCGTTGCCGGCCGCCCTGGCGAGGAGACCGAGTGCGTGCTGCGGTGGCTCGAGCAGCCAGGGACTCGGCTGGTGGTCACCTCCCGACCGTGGACCTGTCCGGCGTTCGGAGCCGGCGGGTTCCGCTCGTGCCTGGACACTGACGCCGTCCGCCGGGCGGCGGACCCGTTCGAGGATCGCCGTCGGTTGCGAATCGAGGGCCAGCCCGCCCGCGCATCCGCTTGACCGGACCCCGAGGAACCGGACAGTCCGGTGCCCGGATATCCGGGTCCGCGAACACTACGATCGGGCGATGATCACCACGATCGTCATGGTCTCCGGTCGAGCCGCGACCGGATCCCGGACATCGCTGCGCAGATCGCCGATCTCGACGGTGTCAGCGAGGTGTACTCGGTGGCCGGCGATGTCGATCACGATCGCGATCGTCAGAGTGCGAGACTTCGAGCAGATCGCCGACGTCAGTCGCCGGTCGGCTGTCCAGGGTCCCGGGGTCCGGCACACCACCACCCAGGTAGCCTTCCGGGCCTACTCGCGTCACGACCTGGACGCGGCATTCTCAATCGGGGCCGACTGATTCAGCCGCCAGCCGCTGACTGAGCTCGATCCACCGGTCGAGGGGGCCCGCGCGGCCGCGCCCGAGTCGATCGCCTCCCGGGCCGCGACGAAGTCCAGCCGCCAACGCATCGACCAGCCCGTCAGCAGCGGTCTTCGCGTCCGGTGCGGGAGCGTCAGCGCCAGGAAAAGCCGTCGTACGCGGCGATGCCCGCTGCCGCGTGTGAGCAGCACCGCGTCCCGGATAGCTCCCGGCTTCCCGGCGAGCAGGTCACGGACCACCCTGGCGTTGAAGACCCGATCACCGCCGCGCAACGCGCCGGGCTCGGATAGCGCTAATCCCAGATCCTTCGGGTCGACCTGCCGGGTCACGACCCGCCGCCGGCGGCCACCCACACCGAGGAGGTGCGTCGAGGTGGTCAGCTCGTCGAGCCCGTCGTCGCCGCGAAAGACAAGAGCCGTATCTCCCCGACTGGCTAGTACCTCCGCCATGACGCCTGCCATGCGGGCGTCTGCGCACCCGACTGGCCGAGGCCGGCGGACGGGCCGGATTGGTCAGCGGACCCACGAAATTGAACGCGGTCGGGACGCCCAGCTCGCGGCGAGGCGCTCCGGCGTGACGCAGCCCGGCGTGAAAGACGGGCGCGAAGCAGAATCCGATGCCCCGCGTCCGCAACGGTGGCCGCGACGCCAACTCCGTCCAGGTCGATCGCGACACCGAGCTCTTCGAGAACATCGGCGGCTCCGCAGGCCGGACGAGGCGGCGCGGTTGCCGTGCTTGACGACCGTGCGCCCCGACCCGGCCACCACGATGGCCGCCATCGTCGAAATGGTTGGCGGTGTGGGCCTGATCGCCCCCGGTGCCCACGAGATCGACGGCCCGACCGGCGACCGGCACGGCGGCCGCGCGGGCGAGCATCGTCGCCACGAGGCCTTCGAGCTCGGCGGCCGTCTCGCCTTTTGCCCGCAGCAAGACCGCGAACCCGGCCAGCTGGGCGGAGGTCGCCTGACCGGCCATGATCTCGTCCATTGCCCACGCCGTCGCAGCTGCGTCCAGGAATTCCCGGCGCATCAACGCCGAGAGCAGGGCGGGCCAGCGTAGGCGTGGCCGGGTCGGCGCTCAACGCACGACAGGGATGCCTTGGAGGTGGCGCCGCAGCTGATCGGCTACCACCTGCGCGGCCGTCACCGGGTCCAGCGGCTGGCTTATCACCGCGTCCGCGAGTGACCAGCTCGCGAGCCAGCCGTCCTGGGGACGAGCCACGAGAACGATGATCGGCGGGCAGTCGTCTATCTCGTACTTGAACTGGCGGGCGAGTCCCATGCCGCCGGTCGCGCTGAGCCTTCACCGTCGAGTATCGCGAGATCAAGGCCGCCGATGTCCATCTGCTCGACGAGCTCGGCGCTGGTCGCGCACTCCAGCCACGTCGATGCGGGGAATCCGGAGCCGGACGGCGGCCGACAGCGGTACGCACCTGCGCCCGAACCTCGGCGGAATTGCTGTACAGCAGCACGATGACGGTGTCCGTCGCGGGCGCGCTCATGCGGGGCATCGTATCGGCGTGTTGCCCGCGGCCGCGCCCGGTTTCGACATCGTCGCAACCGGTGTGCGACACGAGTGACCCCGCTGCGCCGGACCCTCTCGGGCGGGACATAATGCGGTGGTGACCTCGACCAGCACGGCGTCGAGCTTCGACTCGAGCCGGGTGCATTCTGCTGACGCGGCCGAACATCGTCAGCGTCGGGACGATCGTGTGGCTGTCGAGCGAGTTGATGTTCTTCGCCGGGCTGTTCGCGATGTACTTCTCGATCCGATCCGTGCATCGCCAACGACTGGCCGATGACCCTCCCGGACGGCGGGGACATCGAGCTCAGCGCGTCGCCTACGCCTTGCCGTTCACGATCGATCCTGATCGCATCGAGTGTCACCTGCCAGTGCGGGGTCTTCGCGGCTGAGAAGGGCGACGTGTACTAAGCTGCGTCGCTGGTTCACCTACACAGCCTCGTGCTCGGCCTCATCTTCGTCCTTGGCCAAGCGAACGAGTACCGGATTCAGGTCCACGACGGGAACACCATCTCGGCCACGGGCTACGGATCAGTCTTCTATCTCACGACCGGGTTCCACGGGCTGCACGTGATCTGTCGGCTTGCTGGCGTTCATCTACTTCCTCATAAGAACCACCCTGAGCAAGTTCACGCCGGCTCAGGCGACGGCGGCCATCGTGGTGTCGTACTACTGGCATTTCGTCGACGTGGTCTGGATCGGCTTGTTCACGACGATCTACCTCATCCGTTGACCACGCTTCCTTCGCATTGCTCATGAGAGCCCATCCGCCGACCGAGAAGGGACATCCGTGACGGAAGACTTCGATCGTCGACGAGCTGGGTTTCAACCCGGCGATCTCGGCCGACGGGTGCGGACCCAGACGAGGCACCGCGTCCCTGATCGGGCATCGTCCTCGCTCGGCGTTCGACGTCGCCCGCGCCGTGCGGTCCTGGCGCCGCCGGTTCGCAAGCGGCGTGGTGCTTCTGATCGCACTGATCGGCATGGGTGGTGCGTACGCGTTGTTCGCAACGTCGTCGGGGGCGAACACGGCAACCAGCACCGCCGCCGACGTTGCCGCCGGGCGGCAGCTCTACCGAGGTCAGCTGTCCATCACCTGCCACGGCAACAACCTGCAAGGTGTCAACGAACGCGGACCGTCGTTGATCGGCGTCGGCGGCGCCGCCGTGTACTTCCAGGTGAGCACCGGCCGGATGCCAGCGCCCGGCCAGGGCGCCGAGATGGCGCGCAAGGAGGCCAAGTTCACCGATGAGCAGATCAGCCAGCTCGAGGCTCTTCGTCCAGCAGAACGGCGGCGGCCCAGAACGCCCGACCGGCAATCTGCGCGATACCACGCTCAGCCTCGGCCAAGGCGGCGACCTGTTCCGACTGAACTGCGCGTCCTGTCATGGCTTCTCTGGCGGCGGGTGCGCCACTGTCCGCCGGCAAGATGGCGCCCACGCTCAAGCACGCAAGCGACAGCCAGCTCTACACCGCCATGCAGACCGGCCCGGAGAACATGCCGGTCTTCTAACGACAACCAGCTCACGCTCCAACGAGAAGCGTGCGATCATCGACTACATCCAGACCTTGAAGGAGTCGAAAGACCCCGGCGGTAGTGGGATCGGACGCATCGGCCCGGTGTCCGAGGGCCTGGTCATCTGGGTGGCCGGCATCGGCGCCATCGTCCTGATCATCATGTGGATCGGGGCGAAGTCAGCGACCCACTCGACCGCCAACGTCCCTGGGCCCGACGAACTGCGCGAGATGAGCCCTGGAAGAGGCGATGCTCGCCGGCGCCGAGTCCGGAGGCGTCCACGTCGTCCACCGGCGGCAGCGATTTCATCCCAGGAACCAAGGCTGGAGAAGCGCGCCGAGCGAGGCGTCTCGTTCATGTTCGGGCTCGCGGCGCTGGCGGGCGTCGCGTTCATCGTCGTCTTCGTGGCTTGGCCGTACGCGTACCACCTGCCGGGAGAAGGCAGCCAGCAGTTCCGCTTCTACACGCCGTTGCTCGGCGGCCTGCTCGGACTGATGCTGCTCGGGGCTGGGCTTCGGCGCGGTGCTGTGGGCCAAGTGGCTCATGCCCGGAGGAAGAGGCTGTCGAGGAGCGGGACGACGAGCCTCGCCGGAGCGAGGAAAAGCTCATGACCGCGGCGACGCTGTCGGTCGGGTACGAGGACACCGGCCTGCAGCGTCGGCGGATGCTGCATGGGCACGCTCGTGCTGGCCGGAGGTGCACTCGCCACCGTCCCGCTCGTGGCTCTGGTCGGCGCGCTGATCAAGAAGCCGGGTGACCAGCTGGCCCACACCCTCTGGGGCCAGCCCCCGAGAAGTATCCGAACGGCGTTCCGATGATTTACTCCGACGGCCGGCGGGTGAGCCCGAACGATATCCAGGCCGGCGGGCTGGCCACCGTGTTCCCGGGTGTTCCCGGTGGTGTGCATGCCAGCCAACACGCCGACCTTGCGTCATCCGCTTGCGCCCGAACCAGTCGGTCGAGGCCCGCAAGGGTCAGGCCGACTTCGGTTGGGGCGATTTCGTGGCGTTTTCCAAGATCTGCACGCATGCTGGTTGCCCAGCGTCCTTGTACGAGCAGCAGACCACCCGGCTGCTCTGCCCGTGCCACCAGTCGCAGTTCGAGGTGCTCCAAGACGCCAAACCAGTGTTCGGACCTGCCACGAGGGCCCTGCCCAAGCTACCGTTGGGGATCGAGGTCGTGGACGGCACGCAGTACTTCGTGCGCCGACAGCGACTTTGACGAGCCGATCGGCCCAGCTTACTGGGAGCGCTGATGACCGCGACCCGAGAACGTGAGACCGCCAGCGAGCCCAGGTCGCGCGTGGTCAGCCCCGGACTCTGCCGGGCAAGACCGGCGAGTGGTTCGAGGAGCGCCTGAAGGTCGCCAGGCCGACTCCGCCATTATCTCAACAAGGTCTTCCCCGACCACTGGTCGTTCATGCTGGGCGAGATCGCCCTGTACTCGTTCATCGTGCTGCTGCTGACCGGCACCTTCCTCACGTTCTTCTTCGACGCCGCCATGAGCGAGGTGCGCTACAACGGCAGCTACGCAGCCGCTGCAGCGGCGTCGAGATGTCGCAGGCCTACGCCTCGACGCTGCACATCTCCTTCGACGTCCGCGGCGGCCTGATCATGCGCCAGATCCACCACTGGGCCGCGCTGATGTTCGTTGCGGCCATGCTGATCCACATGCTGCCGGGTGTTCTTCACCGGCGCCTTCCGCAAGCCGCGCGAGCTCAACTGGATCATCGGCATCTCTGCTCATCGTCCTCGGCATCATCGAGGGCTTCGCCGGCTACTCGCTCCCCGACGACCTGCTCTCCGGCACCGGCCTGCGGATCGCGGACGCGATCGATGCTGTCGATACCCGGTCATCGGCATCCTGGGTGTCGTTCGCTCGTGTTCGGTGGCGAGTTCCCGGCGACGGCGATCGTCGGCCGGCTCTACATCGTGCACGTCCTGCTGATCCCGGCCATCCTGGTCGCCCTGATCACGCGTGCATCTGGCCTGATCGTCCGCCAGAAGCACACCCAGTTCCCCGGTGCCCGGACGGACCGAGATCAACGTCGGTCGGCGGGCACGGTCTGCCCGATCTACGCCGCCAAGGCGGGCGGCTTCTTCTTCATCGTCTTCGGCGTCCTCGCCGCGCTGGGCGGCGTTCGCGCAGATCAACCCGATCTGGCTGTTCGGGCCCGTACAACCCGGCGCAGGTGACTCCCGGCGCACAGCCGGACTGGTACATGGCCATGCTCGACGGCTCGACCCGCCTGTTCCCGTCGTGGGAGATCCACGGCCTGTTCGGCCGATATACCGTGCCGTCAGCTGTTCTGGCCTACCGTCGTGCTGCCCACGATCTTGATCGGCCTGGCCCTGGCGTATCCAGTTCATCGAGGCCCGGCTGACCAAGGACCGCGGCGAAACACCACCTGCTGCAGCGGCCGCGTGACGTGCCGGTACGGACCGCGCCTCGGCGCGATGGCGTTCGACGTTCTGCATCGTGTTGTTCATCTCCGGGGGCAACGACCTGGTCGCCTGGGCGTTCGATATCTCGCCTGAACGCCATGACGTGGGCGGCCGGGTCGCGCTGATCATCCTGCCGCCGCTTGCCTATGTCGCTGACGTACCGGATCTGCCTCGGCCTGCAGCGCCACGACCGCGAGGTTCTCGAGCACGGCATCGAGACCGGCATCATCCGCCGCCTGCCCACCGGGGAGTTCATCCGAGGTGCACCAACCGCTCGGCCCGGTGGACGACCATGGTCACGGCGAGCTCAACTACGCCGGATCGTCCGTGCCCAGCCGATATGAACCAGCTTGGTACCGGGCGCGCTGCAGTGGCATGCCCGTGGCTTCTTCCGGCCCGTCGTGGAGAAACCGGAGATCGCCGAGAAGCTGGACTGAGCGTGGAGGAGTCGGAGGAGGCAGCCGACAGCCGCCGAGCGATCGCCACCAGCTCGACCGACTGACCGCGCGCTCCGGCTCCGCTTCATCCGCGAGGCACCTCGCTCGGCTGCTGCCTGGCCCGTCCCGCTCAGCCGCTCCTCCGGATCCGCCATGGTCTTTTGAGTTGATGCCGCCTGGCGCCGTTGACTCAAAGATCATCGGGATCTGGTCGGGTAGCGCGATGAAGGCGGTCAGGGTAGAGTCGTGTCGACCTAGCCGAGCGGATGGCGGCCACCGACGTAGTACTCGAACAGCAGCCCGCCAACGGTGAATCCCAACGCCACGACACCGATGACGACCAGCCAGATCTGCACGAACACCAGCGCCACACCGGTAATTGTGGCCGCGCCGGCGATGCCGATGGGCCAGTAGCTGCCGGGGCTGAAGAATCCGAGGTCACCCGCGCCTTCGGCGATCTCGGCATCGGGGCGGTCCTCAGGCCGCGGATCGATGCGTCGGGACACGAACCAGAAGAAAGATCCGGCAATGGCCATCAGACCGCCGGAAAGGATCAACGCGGCCACCCCGACCGGCTCGACGCCGCCAGCTGACTGGTCGGTCCAGATTGCCGTACATGATCGCGACCGCCCAGCAGAACACTGCGACAACGAGGAAGATGCGCGCCTCGACCTTCACGACGGCTCCCTAGTGTCCCACGTAGTTGCTTGCGCTACGCGTGGTGCGGTTGGTGTTGAACGGATGCGTGGTCGTCGCGACCGGCACTTCGCCGATCGCCGCCAAGTGCCTTGTACTGACGGGCCGGGTCATCCGGTCCGAGCTGCGCCAGAGCACTCAGATAGGACGTGAACTTGTCGCGAGATCGACAACCCGTACCTCGAAGTTCATTTGCGAGTGGTAGCGTCCCGCACAACTCGGCACACCGGCCGACATAATGCCCATTCGTCGTCGCCTGGATCTGGAACGTGTTGTCCCGGCTGGTGGAATCCGTGCCGTAGGGGATGACGTCCCGCTTGAACAGGAACTCCGGCACCCAGAAGGAATGTATGACGTCCTCGGAGTGCTCGACGAACTGCACGCGCAGGTCCCGCGGAATGAGAAGGATCGGGATCTCCCCTGACGATCCGACCGTCGACAAAGGCAGCGGCGGTGTGACCCCGGGATAGTTCTGATCCTTGCCGTTGGCTTTCAGGTACTCGAATTGCCAGTTCCATTTGAAGGCGTTGACCTGGACCGTCACGTCGGGGTTCGGCTTCTCTACGTTCGCACGTAGTCCTCGACCCGAACCGTGAAGAAGAACAACCCGGCAACGATCATCAATGGGCACGACGGTATAGACGATCTCGATCGGCAGGTTGTACTTCGTCTGCCGCGGGACCTCGTCGTTCCTCTTGTGGTATCGCCCGCAGGCCCAGAAGATCAGACCCCAGACGAGCACACCCATCGCGAGTGCCACAACGCCGGACCATGACCACAGCACGCGCATGCGCTCGGCCTGCTTGGTGACGCCGGTAGGCCAGCCGAAGCGGAGCCTCTTCTCTAGGTCCGAGGTCGAGCAGCTCGTGAGCAGCAGGAGCACCGCGCCGCCGAGGGCGGCTCGCGACGAGACGCGAACCCACCGTCTGCGCTGCACTGCCGGACCGCCTCTCCAGAGGTCTTCCTGCGTCAGTCGGGAGCGTACTGGACTCGGTGCGCCGCAACCGGGAGGGGTCGGCGGTCACGGACCACTAGCGTGGTGTCGTGGCGGCCTATCTCGACGCGGCATCGGGGGCGCCGTTGCACCCGGTAGCGCGAGAGGCGCTCACTCGCGGCCGTCGGTGACGGCTGGGCCGGATCCCGGAAGGCTGTACGCAGCCGGCCGCCGGGCCGCACTTCTGCTCGAGGCAGCCCGCGAATCGACGGCCGAGTGTCTCGGGGCCCGCCCGGACGAGGTCAGCTTTCCGGCCGGCGGGACGCAGGCGCTGCATGCCGCAGTCCTCGGCATGCTCCGTGCTCGGACGGGCGCGACGTTCGTGCACACCGCCGTCGAGCATTCCGCGATCCTGCACGCCGCCGATCAGCATGTCGCGCACGGTGGACAGGCCGTATCAGTCGGGGTCGACCGATACGGCCGGGTTGACCCGATCGAGTTCGCGGCGGCCACAGAGGAATCCGGCGCCGTGGCCGCGGCGGTGCAGGCGGCGAACCACGAGGTGGGTACGACCCAGGCCGGTCACGCGAATCGCGGACCTTGTCCCCCAGGTGCCGCTCGTCGTCGATGTGACGCAAACGCTTGGCTACGCGCCGATTCCTCGCGGCGTGGTCGGTGCGTCGCCGGCGATGCCCGCAACTGGGGTGGTCCGGCCGGTGTCGGGGTGCTGGCCGATCCGGACGGGCGTTCGCTGGGTGTCACCGTGGCCGGCAGACGACCGCGAGGGCGGCCGAGTGCCGGGCGTTCCCAACGTCGTGGGATCGTCGGCGCCGCAGCCAGCCTGCGGGCAGCAGTCCAGGCCCAGCAGGCCGAAGCGGCGCGCCTCGCCGCGCTGATCGACCGGATCCGAGTCACGCGTGGCGACCACGGTCCCCGACGTCCAGGTGGTGGGCGATCCGCTCGACCGGTTGCCGCACATCGTCACCTTCAGCTGCCTGTACGTCGACGGGGAGGCGCTGCTGACCGCGCTGGACCGGCGCGGGTTTGCCGTAGTCCTCAGGATCGTCGTGCACCTCCTCCACGCCTGACCCCGTCGCATGTGCTGGTCGCGATGGGCGCGCTGACGTCAGGCAGCGTGCGCGTGTCGCTGCACCACGCGACGACCGAGGCTGAGGTCGAGCAGTTCCTGGCCGTCCTGCCCGACGGTCGTTGCCGACGTTCGGGCCGAGCTGGGCGCGACCGGGCTGTGAGCCATGGTGAGCCGCTCGTGATCATCGACTGCCGTGGCCGACGATGCCCGCTACCGATCATCGACCTCGCGCGAGCGATATCCGACACGCCCGGTCGGAGCGACGATCACGGTCGAGGCTGACGACCCGGCCGCCGGCCCCGATATCGCGGCGTGGTGTCAGATGCGCAACCACGAGTTCGTCGGGCGGGCCACAGCTGACGACGGCACGCCCAGCTATACCGTCCGCCGTCGGCATTAGCGCTCGGGAATACTGGCCGATGTGTGCGGACTGATCGGATTCGTCTCTGCCGGCGCGGACGCGGCGAGCAGCGTGGCGGCAATCGAGGCGTCGTTGAGCCAGATGCGGCACCGTGGCCCGGACGAGAGGCGGCGTGTGGAGCGACCGCGACGTGTGCATCGGTTTTCGCCGCCTGTCGATCATCGACATCGACCGGAGCCACCAGCCGCTCCCCTACCTGGGGCGCTACCACCTGATCTTCAACGGCGAGATCTACAACTACCTGGAGCTGCGTGATCGGCTGGCCCGCGACTTCGGTGCGACCTTCACGACGGGCGGCGACGGTGAGGCGATCGTCGCGGCGTTACCACTACTTGGGCGAGAAGATCGTTCGTGAGCTGCGGGGAATGTTCTCGTTCCTTATCTGGGACGCGCAGGAGCGGATACTGTTCGGCGCGCGGGACTGGTTCGGCATCAAGCCGTTGTACTCGTATCTCGACGAGCGGGGGGCGTTCTTCGCCAGCGAGAAGAAGTCGCTCCTGGCGATAGCGGAGCCGGGCGTGGCTGACGACATCAACCACACTGCCTTGCAGCAGTACCTCACGCTGCAGTACGTGCCAGAGCCGGAGTCATTGCACAGTCGCATCCAGCGGATCGAGTCGGGAACCTACTTCACACTTCGCCCCGGCGAGCAGCCTCAGACTCGGCGGTACTTCCAGCCCGAGTTCGCCATCCGATCGGTCCCGGAGCCGGAAAAGCTGTATCGCGAGATCACCGAGGTCCTCGAGGACTCGGTGGCCAAGCACATGCGAGCGGATGTCACGGTCGGCTCGTTCCTGTCCGGTGGCATCGACTCGACCGCGATCGCCGCCCTCGCCAAGCGGCACAACCCGAAACTGCTCACGTTCACGACTGGTTTCGAGCGCGAGGGCTACTCGGAGATCGACGTGGCCGCCGAGTCGGCCGCGGCGATCGGTGTGCGAGCACATCACCAAGGTCGTCAGCCCACAGGAGATGATGGATACGCTGCCGCTGATCGTCTGGTATCTCGACGACCCGGTGGCCGACCGCGGCCTTGGTGCCGCTGCTACTTCATCGCCCGGGAAGCCCGCAAGCATGTCAAGGTCGTGCTGTCCGGTGAGGGCGCCGACGAGCTGTTCGGCGGCTACCAGATCTACCGCGAGGCGATCTGCGCTTCGCGCGTTCGACTACATCCCGCCGGTTGTGCGCGCGCCGGCTAGGCGCGGTGAGTCGAGCGTCTGCCGGTCAGGGCTGCGCGGCAAGGACCTGCTGCGGCGAGGGTCGATCGGCATCGAGGAGCGGTACTACGGCAACGCGCGCATCTTCCGCCGGACGAGATGACCGAGGTCGTGCGCCAGTTCGACCCGGCGACGTCGTATCTTGACGTGACCCGGCCGCTGTACGCAGCGACCGAGCACCTCGACGGGCCGACCCGGATGCAGTACGTCGACCTGTTCACGTGGCTGCGCGGCGACATCCTCGTCAAGGCGGACAAGATGACGATGGCCAACTCGCTCGAGCTGCGCGTGCCGTTCCTCGACATCGAGGTCTTCCGGGTGGCGTCGTCGGTTCCGACGGACCTCAAGCTCGACCAAGGGCACGACGAAGTACGCGCTGCGGCGAGGCGCTCGCCGACATCGTGCCGCCGCACGTGCTCAACCGGGACAAGCTCGGCTTTCCGGTGCCGATCAAGTTCTGGCTCAAGGATGTGATGTACGACTGGGCGCGCGACATCATCACCGAGTCGCAAGCCGACGACCTGATCGATCGCGGAGCGGCACTACGCCTACTGGCCGCGCACCGCGACCGGCCCGCACGACTACTCGCGCAAGATCTGGACGCTTCTCGTGCTGCTGCTCTGGCACGGCATCTTCGTCGAGAAGACGCATCCGGCCGAGCATCCCGAGCCGGTCTACCCCGTTCGCCTCTAGGGCATGTCCCGCACCGGCCGATCGCCGTGCGGATGATCGGGAACCGGTCCGGCCGTTAGCGGATTGACGCGAGGTGGGGGCGAACATCGGCGGCGGCGTCCGGGCCGTAGGACTCGTCGAGCCGCTTGAGGAAGTCGTCTCGCCGCACCTGGTACTCCTGCGGGCCGACCGTCTCGAGCACGAGCGTCGCGAGCAAGCTGCCGACCTGGGCGGACCGCTCCCAGGACAGGTCCCAGGACCGCGCCGTGAGGAATCCGGCCCGGAAACCGTCACCCACGCCGGTGGGATCGAGCTTGGCGTGCTCCTTGGCTATAGGCACGTGCAACGAGGTCGACGTCGCGGCCGGTTATCTCGACGCCGCGCGAACCCAGGGGTTGTCACGCGCACATCGACCCGCTGCATGATCGCAGCCTCGGAGAGTCCGGTCTTAGACTCCAAGAGGCTCTTCTCGTACTCGTTCGTGAACAGCAGGCTGGCGCCGTCGATCAGGGAAATCAACTCGGTCCCTGACATGCGGGCAATCTGCTGCGAAGGATCCGCCGCGAAGGCGAAGCCGCGGTCTCGGCATTCGCTGCTGTGCCGCACCATGGCGGCCGGGTCGTCGGCGCTGATCACTACCAGTTCCGCGCCGGTCCGGGCAACCGCCGGCGCGAGCTCGATCAAGCGGGCCTCGCTCATCGCACCCGGCGTAGAAGGACGCGATCTGGCACATCTCCTCGTCGGTCGTGCAGACGAAGCGGGCGGTGTGGTGGATCGAGGAGACATGCACCGATTGGCAGTCGACTCCGTGTCGCGTCAGCCAACTGCGGTAGTCATCGAAGTCCGTGCCAACCGCGCCGAGCAGCACCGGCGCGCCGCCGGTTGCGCCATGCCGAACGCGATGTTGGCCGCGACGCCGCCCCGCCGGACGACGAGATCGTCAACGAGGAAGGACAGCGACACCTTGTGGAGCTGGTCGGCGAGCAACTGTTGGGAGAACCGACCGGGAAAGTGCATCAAATGGTCGGTCGCAATCGAGACCGCTGACGAGGACGGGCACGGCAGGCACGGTACCCAACCGCCCCCACGGATTCCGAACTCCGCCGCTTTCCCGGCAGCCTGACCTGAGCGGACCTCGACCAGCCGCAGAAAGAGTTGCCGCAGGCGCAGCCGCCGCCGGCGTTCGGGTTGTCGATGGTGAAGCCCTGCTGCTCGATCGTGTCCGTGAAGTCGATCGTCGCCGCCCAGGTAGGGCGCACTCATCCGGTCGACGACCAGCGGCACACCGCCCCGCTCGACCTCGATATCCCCGTCGAGGGGCGCGCTCGTCGAAGAACAACTGGTACTGCAGCCCTGAGCAGCCACCCGGCTGCACCGCGACCCGCAGCCGCAGGTCGTCGCGACCTTCCTGGTCGGGCAGCACGCGGCCACCTTGATCGCGGCTGTCTCGGTCAAGCAGATGGACTCAGTCACCGGGGCGCTGGTCAGCTCGACGGGAGTGGTCGTCTGAGAGGGCGGTCATCCGGTCTCCTCGCGGAAGGTCAGGCCACAGCGACGTGTTCTGCTGCGACCAGAGGTGTGCCGTGCGATTACATGCTACGCGTCCCGGCATTGTCAAGCCGCAGGTCAGGCCCGCCGGATCTCCGTCCCGTCGACCCGGATCGCAACGGCATGCAGACCGGACGTCGCCGGTCCGCTGATGAGCGAGCCGTCAGCGGCAAAGGTCGAGCCGTGGCACGGGCAGTGGAAACCGTTGGACCCTGAGACGAACATCACGGGACAGCCCCTGATGCGGGCATACCGCGTCGTAAGCGGTGAACTGCCCGGCCGAGAGCTGCAGAATCCACGTCCGGGTCCCCGGTGACCGGGTCGGTGACCTGCTTGCCGCCGCCGACTGGTACCTGAGACTGTCGTCGCCAGCGCTGCCCCGTCCCGGTGCCGGCGCCGGACGCGGACGACGACCCCGCGGTCGGGACGCTCGACGAGCGACAGAAACAGCGTCGCCCCGGCCGCCAGCGCACTCCGCCGAGGACCGCAGCGCCGCCGATGCAGGACGGCCCGTCGGAACCGGTCCTCGCCGGTGTCGGGTCGACGTGCCTTTATGGCGTCCAGCCAGGCGTCGAGCGACCACCACGCCGCCGGCGCCAGCCAGACGAGCAGCGGGAGTGAAGGCGAACAGGTAGGCCAGGTCGGCGCTGGTGTACCACGGTTCGGCGCCCCAGCTGACGGTCAGCCATAGCGACAAGGCCAGAACCATGCCACCGAAAGCGGCGACACGGGTGAGCAGCCCGAGCGCGATGCCGATGCCGACCGCGATCTCAGCGAACGCAATGAACAGGCCGGAATGCGAACGTGTGGTCCGCGACCGGACCGAGCAAGGACCGAATCGGACTGGCGCTGCGCACCGCAGCCAGCGTGGCGTGCAGTGACGTCGGCGACGTCTGGTCGAGGAAGCGAGTATCGGCGATCTTCGAGATGCCCGCATACAGGTACACGACCGCGAGATAGCCCCGCAGCGGCAGTAACGCCCAGCCGACCGGTCGGGGCGGGGGCTGTCGCGCCGCGGGTCGCTCTGGTGGTTGCGGCTGTTGTCGGGTCAACGGCGCTCCGGGTGCGAGTGCTCCGGGCACTGTCCATCTGATCACGCGGACGTCGCGGGCGCCGGGGCGCCCGTAAATTGGTTACGTGACCTTTACCGAACCCCAAGCGATGTCACATGCGCTGCTCTTGCTCGGGAGGGTAGCGACCCGCAGTCCGAGCGTGGCGTCGACTGTCGGCGGGCACTACCAGACGCCGTCGGATCCGAGGCTGGTCGAACGCGCCGTCGCCGCCAAGGATGCGCTCGGCGACCGGGTGTTCGTGCTCGGTCACCACTACCAGCGCGACGAGGTCATCGCACTTCGCCGACGTGACCGGCGACTCGTTCAAGCTCGCTCGCGATGCCGCCGCGCCGGCCGGATGCCGAGTACATCGTCTTCTGCGGCGTGCACTTCATGGCCGAGTCGGCCGACATCCTCACCGCCGCCAGCCAGCGGTCGTGATCCTGCCCGACCTGGCCGCCGGCTGCTCGATGGCCGACATGGCCGGCTACCAGCAGGTGCGAGACGCCTGGGACGCGCTGACCGATGCTGGGCGTCGCCGAAGTCACGGTTCCGGTCACCTACATGAACTCGACGGCCGCCATCAAAGGGTTCACCGGTGCGCATGGCGGCACCGTGTGCACGTCGTCGAATGCCGAGCGCGCGCTGCGACTGGGCGCTCGCAGCGCGGCGAGAAGGTGCTGTTCCTGCCCGACCAGCACCTGGGCCGCAACACGGCGGTGCTGGAGCTGGGCCTGTCGCTGTCCGACTGCGTCGTGTTCGACCCGCACACGTCCAGGCGGTGGCCTGTCCGCCGATCAGCTGCGGGCTGCGACCATGATCCTCTGGCGGGGGCACTGCTCGGTGCACGGCCGGTTCACGCCGGAGAACGTCGACGAGGTACGCGACCGCATCCCCGGCGTCAACATTCTGGTGCACCGAGTGCCGGCACGACGTCGTCGCAGAAGGCCGACGTGGTCGGGCTCGACCGAGATCATCATCCGGCACGCTCGACGCCGCCCCGGCCGGGTCGTCGTGGGCGGTCGGCACCGAGCTCAACCTGGTCGCAGCGGCTGGCCGACCGGCACCCGGACAAGCAGATCGTGCTTCCTCGAGAAGACGGTCTGCTACTGCTCGACGCATGAACCGCATCGACCTACCGCATCTTGTCTGGTCGTTGGAGTCGCTCGCGTGCGCGGGCCAGGTCGTCAATCGGATCACCGTCGAGGAGACAGTGGCCGCGAACGCGCGAGTGGCGCTCGACCGCATGCCTCGCATTGCCCTGAGCGCGTCTCGCCGTGCCCGACTTTCGCAGCCCGACCCGATGGACAGCGGAGCTACCCTCGGGAGCGTGAACTTTTGCACCGCCGGTCGGAAGAGCCGGAACCGGAGCCGGAAGAAGAGGTGACCGTCCCCGGCTCGGCACCCAAGGGTCGGCCGACGCCGAAACGGCGAGACTCGGCACCACGGCCGCCCGACCGTCACCCAGGCTCCGCGGAATCGCAAGGAAGCGGTCAAGTACCAGAAGCAGCAGGCGGCACGGGCCAGACCCAATCCGGCCACCGGCCGGCGCCCCTGCAGTACCGCCGAGACGCGAGACGCGATGCGCCGCGGCGATCCGTCAGCCTCCCCGGCGGGATCAGGGCCTGAGCGCAAGCTCGCCCGGGACTGGGTCGACTCCCGGCGAATGCTGTCCAACTACCTGCTGCTGCTCTTCCCCTGATGATCATCAGCATCCAGCTACCAGTACTGGAATTTCGCAAGGTGTCTCGCCATCTTTCTGGCGCTGCTGTTCAGTGGTACCTCACCGGACGCCGGATAAAGACGCTTGCCGCGCAGCGAGGCCTCGAAGTCCAGCAGCGGACCGATGTCGGTGGGGTTCTACGCCGGCAGCCGCGCCTGCGCCATGCCACGACGCTGGCGTCTGCCGGCTCCGCAGGTGGGTATCGGCGACAAGGTCTGACCAATCAGATCGGTCAGCGGCATCGGGCCGTATACGAGTGTGCCGTCCTCGGAGAGCAGAGTCACCTGGGCGATGCCGGCGGCGGCAAGTTCCCGCCACGTTTCGCCCAGCCAGCTCTCCGCGTCGGACTGACTCGGATGGGTCGGCGACGGCAGAGCCCTGCGACGGCGTCCCATCAGCACCCTCGAGCCGCCAAACCCAGCTCACGGAATCTCGCCTCCTCGCCCGCAAACGAACACCGCGCTCAGTCATGCGTTCCTCCCTCCCGGCGGCGCGCCCGACTCATCTCAGGTCGGCTGTGCCGTTGACCAGGACCACGCGGTGTGGTGACATGAGCGGCGCACCAGTCGATCCAGCATCAGGGGAAGCCGGTCGAAATCCGGCACTGACCCGCAGCCGTGGGCCCACGCGAGTGGACGAGTCGGAATGCCTGGGCCGGATCGTCACTCCATCTACGCCGTCGTGGTCTGCGGTGGGAGTCTCGAGGATGCGTCGGCCGGGAACCATCGGCGGCCGAAGCGGCCGCGTGACTTCGTCGCCGGCCCCTGTCCCGAGGACAACCCGTGACCCTCCGCAGCCGCATCCGTGGCTTCATCGTCGCCGCCGCCATGATCCTCCCGCTGAGCGTGGCCCGCGTCCGCGGCCGCCGCACCCGACCTGGACCGAGGCTGCCGCGGACAGCGGATCGGCCTATCTCGTGACCCAGCTGGTCGACGGCACGCATGTGAACTTCGCCGGCACGTCGGACCCCTGACTACGGCCTGACCGCCGACGTGGCCATCGCGCTTGCAGGCCACCGGCGGACCCGATGAGACGCTGAGTCGTGTCGTGGGATATCTCGCGGCGCACGTCGCGGACTATGCCGATCCCAATGGCGCGGGAGCCTTTCCCGGGCCGTACAGCGGCGCCGCTTGCGCGGCAAACTGGCAACTGGTCGCCGAAATAACCGGGCAGGGATCCGCAGGCGCGCTCGGCGGATTCGAGCTGCTGACGGCGCTCACGTCGCATGCGCGTAACAAGCGCCGACGCCGCATCGATCGCGGCTGAACGTGTACCGCGGTCGGCGACTTCTACCAAGCATTCTCCGGAATCTCCCGAGCTACCGGGCGCAGCTGGCGCTCGCCCGCGGCGGAGTCACTGATTGTGCCAGCCAGCGCGGTTACCCGGCTGGAGCAGCTGCAATGCTCGGACGGCGCGGATTCTCCAGTGTCCTTATTGCGCCTGGCTCCTCGTGCACGTCGGACGTCGACGCGACCGCCATGCAACGCAGGCGCTCGATCTGCTTCCAGGGCGCTACCACCGTGGTGCAGTCTGGCTAAGTCGTACCTGCTCGCCGCGCAAGGCGCGGGCGGTGATGCCACCGGGCGCCGCCGGGGTCAACGCCAATCTCCACCGGTCTCGCTGCGCGTCCGTGGCGTTGCCGATCCGCCGGCGGTCCGGGGTCGGACACGGCTATCACGGCCGGATTGGCTTTCCCGCTGACGCAGCAGATTCCGACGGTGGCTTCGACCCCAACAGCACGACGAACAAGTCAGATGCCCTGCGCGATCACCCAGGCGGTGCCGCGCTGGCGCCGAGCAAGCTTGACCACGCCTGGGCGACCCGGTCACCGCGAAGTCCCAACCGTGGACGCCCAGCCTCCGACAAAGTCGACTCGACGCCAAGCCCGACCCCGACGTCGACTAAGCCGACGACATCGGGGGCGTGCGACGACGTCCTCTTCGCGGCGGCGGCCGCAGCGCCGGGCACCAACTCTCGCCGTGCAACGACGACCGGCGGCACTCCAGACGGTGTCGCCGCTGGCCGCGACTCGCGAGGCCGTTGCTTGCCGCCACGGGCCTCGACCGCCATCGTGGGTGGGCTGGGCGGCCGCGCTCGCCGGCGCGCTGGTCCTCGGCGGCGTCGGCCTCCCGTGGTCAGTCGACGGCGCCCGGCCAACGCCGAGGGTTCCCGGCGCAGCGCAGGCTGGCGGTCGACGAATCTTTACTGACCAGCGTGCCCCCAGCGGCCCGCCGGGCCCAGGACACTTGTTCGTGGCTCGGTCGCGTCGGGCTGGCTGTTCGCCGCTGCGCTGAGCGCAGTCGGATTGAGGGCGCCGGTCGCCCGGCGAGGCCGCGCCGACGCCAAGCCACGTCGCGGTGGTTATTGCCGGGCAGGGCAGCCATTGCATCGGCCTGGCACTCCGGCATGACCGGCGCTGATGCCCTGCAAGCGGTGGCGAGGGTGACCTGGGGGACCGGACCCTACGCCGGCGGGTTCGTGATCGGCATCAACGGCGTCGTCACGAATCCCACCCAGAAGTACTGGTCGTACTGGCATGGCAGCGGTGGCGGCTGGTCGTTCAGCGGCGTCCGGCGCGACCGGGTATCCTGTGGTGCCGGCCGGCGGGCTGAAGGCGGTCGGTGATTCCGTGACCAGACGGCGCACGTCACGCCGCCGCGCTGCCGGCAAGCTTACGCCGGTGTGGGAGCAAAGCCGGCGCCGACGCACCGCCGGCTCCCCGCCTCGGCCTCCGGCCACTACCGCACCGGCCCATCCGGCCGCGTCGACGACTGGGCGTCGGCGCCGGCGCCGGTCGGACTCCGCTTTGACGCGCGGTGGCGGCAGAGCTACGACGCCATCGAGCGCCCGGCCCGGCAACCACGAACGACGCCGGCAACGGCCGGCGCCGGACCTGGCAGGCGGCCACCTGACGCTCAGGCGTCGCGGTCAGGTGGCGGCGCATGGACCGTCCCGAGCTCGTGGCTCCGCGCACGCCGAATCTGGGACCTCTCCGTGCGGCGTCGTCCCGACGTCAGCTGGAGCGATCATCAGCGGCCTCGGCCTCTGCCACGTCCGGGCCGACCGTCGTGGACGCATCGCCGGCGTCTCAGGCGACGTCACCGGGTGCCGGTTCGCCGCCATTGCCGCTGATCGTCGGCGGCGGACTGGGACCTCCTCCTGCTCGCAGGCCGCCGGCGGCTATGCCTGGCGGCGAAGCCGCACCTGGGTGATGCCGGATGCGCGCCCGGGGCGGACAGCACGTCCAGCGACGGCTTCCCGCGCGCGCTGCACCCGATGGCGTGGTGGATCTGGGCGATCGGGCTTCAGCGCGGTTTCGTGGCTGCGAGCCGCAACGACGAACCCGCTGATCCTGCTTGCTCATCGTGGCCGTCCTTTGCGTCTCGTGGTCGCCGCGCGTCGCACCGAGGCCCCCGTGGGCGCGTGGGCCTTCAAGTACTACGTCGGCCTGGCGGGCGTGGTGATCGCCATCCGCGTGGCCTTCCGCGCGGTGTTCGGCGGCGGGATCACCCCGGACGACCACGTCCCGGTCCGGCCGCCGCAAGTCCCGCGGCCGTCGGCTGGTTCGCCGGGGTACAACTCGGCGGCCCAGTATCCGTCGAGGCCATCCTCTCGGCCGCCGTCGATGGGCTGCGCCTTGGCTGGCTCGCTGTGCTGCATCGGCGCCGCGAACGCGCTCGCTAATCCGAAGCGGGCGCTGCGGGCGTTACCCGGAGCGCTGTACGAGCTGGGGCTGTCGCGGTCATGCCGGGGTCCTCGACTCAGCGTCGCGCCGCCAGCTGGTGGAGAAGCGGGCGGCGCGTGCGTCGCGCGCGACGGCTGCGCGCGGACGCACCTCCGGCTGCGGGCGGTGCGCAGTGTCGCCATCCCCGTCCTCGAGGACGCCCTCTGATCGGTCGCTGCGCCGCCGCGGCCATGAGGTGCGGCTATGGCCGCGTCGGACGGGCCTCACCTGCATCGCGCCGGACGACCGTGTACTTCTCGTCGCAGCAGGGCTGCTCACGTTGTGCGCGGGAGCCTTGGCCCGCTGGATGCTTCGGCGCCGGGCACTGCTGGGGTGGCCGACGTTGGTCGTCGGAGCGGTCCTGTGTTGCGCGGGACTGGCACTCGGCAGCCGCCATCACCGACCTACTCGGTCGGACCCGTGGCGCTGGCCGGAATGGGTTGTTTCTACGTCCGGCGTCCAGGCCAGGCCGCGTCTATCGGCTCAGCTAAACCGATCCGGCCGGGCTGCACCCGTCCTTATATCCAGTAAAATGGGGCTGCCCGTCCTCGCCGCCGTCGCACTGATGCTCGCAGCCATCCCCGGCATCGCCGCACCGCCGTCGCCGCGACCTGAACGGCCCGGTCCGCGGGTCGACCAGCAAGCCGGACCGCACCACAATGACCCGGCCGCGAGCTGAGGTGCCTGCATGATCGACTTCGACCACGTCACGATCACCTATGCCGACGCTGATGCTCCGGTGCCGACGTGACCGTGCATCGACGAGGGCGAGCTGTGCCTGGTCGTGGGTCAGACCGGCGTCGGCAAAGTCGACGCTGCTGGGCGCGATCAATGGGCTGGTGCCGCACTTCTCGGGTGGCACGCTCGCCGGCGACGTGTCGGGTGGCCGGACTGCAGTTTGCTTCGCGGGACTTTACCTGCCCGCGAGGTTCGGCCGGCCTGGTGGGCGTCGTCGGGCAAAAGAATCCTGGGTCCGCCGGGCCCGTCACCGACACGGTCGAAGAGGAGCTCGCGTACGGCATGGACGCAGCTGGCCGTGCCGCGCGCCGGTCAGCGCGCAAGCGCGCGTCGAGGAGACGCTCGACCTGCTCGGAGCCTGGCGCGAGCCTTCGTCACCGCGCGTTGGCCGAGCTGTTCCGGTGGGCCAGCAACAGCGGGTCGCGATCGGGGCGGTGCTGACCGCGCACCCGCCAGGTCCTCGTGCTGGACGAGCCCACGTCGGCGCTCGACCCGACAGCGGCCAGAGGAGGTGCTCGCCGCGATCACCAGCGCTCGTGCACGATCTCGGCGTCGACGGTCGTGATCGCCGAGCATCGCCTGAGCGGGTCGTCCGATACGCCGACCGGCGTCGTCCACGCTCGGCGACGGGATCCTACGGCTGATGGACGGTCCGCGCGACGTAGCGTGCTCCGGACGTCGTCCGTGGCTCCGCCCGTCGTCGAGCTGGGCCGGCGGGCGGGCGTGGACATCCGCTGCCGCTGTCGGTCCGCGACGCACGCCGCCGCGCCGCGCCGTGTGCCGGCGACGTGATTGCCGGGCATCCACTTCCGGCGCGCCGCGTACCGGCGCGCGATCGCAGCCCGGCACGCTGCCGGCGCGCAATGTCCATGGTGCGCTATGGCGACCTGGTGGCGGTTCGGGACGTGACGCTCGACCTGCGCGCCGGCGAGGTCATGGCGCCTGATGGGGCGCAACGGTTCCGGGTAAGTCGTCGCTGCTGTGGGCGCTGCAGGGCATCAGGCCGCGGCAGGCCGGCGCTCGGTGCCTGGGCCGCGGGCGACGCATGACCCAGCACCAGGTCCCGCGGCGGACGCGCGGCAGCTGGGTCGGCCTCGTTCCACAGACCGCCGGGCGACTTGCTGTACCTGACACTGTGTCGCCGACGAGTGACCCAGGCCGAGCCGCGAGGTCGGCACCGCAAGCCGCCACGTCGCGACGCTGCTCGATCAGCTGCGCGACCGGCATTCCCGATCGACGCCCATCCGCGCCGACCTCTCCGAAGGGCAGCGCCTGGCACTCGTGCTGGCGATCCAGCTCGGCCGCCGCCCCGCGGGTGATGCTGCTCGACGAGCCGACCCGCGGCCTCGACTACGGAGCCAAGCACGCACTCGCGGGTGTCGTCGGCGATCTCGCCGGCCGGAGGTCACGCGGTGGCGCTACGCGACGCACGACGTGGAGTTCGTGGCATCGGCCGCGGACCGAGTCGTCGTCCTGGCGGACGGGCGAGATCGTCGCCGACGGTCCGACCACGGAAGTGGTCGTCGCGTCCCCGCGCCTTCGCCCCGCAGGTGGCCAAGACCTTCGCGCCGGTGGCGGTTCTCACGGTGGACCAGGTCAGCGCGGCATGGTCCGAGGCGGCGGGCTGATTTAGCGGCCATGACCTGCTCCCGAGGACCGGTGGCCGTCCCGGAAAATGGGTGTCCGCCCAGCCGTGGCAGTTACGCTCGCCGCGTTCCTCGGCGTCGTCGCGTTCTGCTGGCCGTTCTTGGTGGGCGGGAAGAGTCGGCGCCACCTATGCGCCCCGCTGATCTTTGGACTGCTCCTCGCCTTGGTCCTCGCGGTTGTCCTCGCGGAAATTGCCGACGGTGGCATCGACGCCAAGGCACTGGCGATGTTGGGCGTGCTGTCCGCGATCGGCGCGGCCCTGCAGACCGCTGTCGGCGCTGGAACCGCGGGCATCGAGACCGTGTTCTTCGTCCTCGTGACTGGGCGGCCGGGTGTTCGGGCCCGGCTTCGGTTTGCGCTGGGATGTACCACGCTGTTCGCGTCCGCGATCAGGCGACCGGTGGGGTCGGTGGCCTTGGCTGCCCTATCAGATGTTCGGCTGTGCGTTCGTCGGCATGTTTGCCGGGATTGCTGCCCTTCGCTCGCGGTCGAGCGGAAGTCATGCTGCTCTGCCAGCTACGGGGCGCTGTCCGGTTACGCGTTCGGGCTGTTGGTGAACCTCTCGTTCTGGCCGTTCTCCCTTGATCCGGGCCAGTTCCATCGCTTACCTGCCAGGGCTTGCCCTTCGCATCGACCAGGTGCACCGCCACCTCGTCTCACGACGCGACGACGTCTCTCGGTTGGGATACCGGTCGCGCCGTCACGACGTTCGTGTGCATCCTGCCCGCCGGTCCGGCCGTCCTGACGGCCTTGCGGCGAGCGGCCCGCCGCTGCCGCGTTCGAGGCACCGGTTCGGATGACTGCGGCAGCGGATCCGAGCCCGAAGTGATCTGGCGCGGCAAGAGTGTGAGGATGGGCGCAGTCGTGGGCAGCGCAACCCACCGGGCCGCTGTCCGGCCCGCTCGAGCCGACAGATCCACTCAGCGAAATCGCGACGGCCATCGAATGGCCTGACCTGCCAAGCCGAGCGGCGGCGCGGGGATCCTGGCGCGCGGCTACCGGCGATCGTCGATGGCGAGTTGGCGAACCTGGTCGAATGACTGAGCCGGTGCCCAGGGTTGCTTCCCGCCGCACGACCTGCGCCGGGCGCGCGACTGGTCCTGTTACCGCCGCCGACCACGGCGTTCGCCGAGGCCGGGGTCTCCGCCCTGTCCGGCCGGATCGAGCGAACGTTCAGGCCGCGGACGTCGCTGCTGGCGCTGACCCATACGGCGCCCTCGCCCAATTTGCGAGTGCCGGGTTGCGAGTGGTCGATGTTGGGCTGCGCGAACCCGTTCCCCGGCGTCAGAGAGCTCGAGCTGGCGCAGCGCGGCACCGGCCGGATCGACCGCCTGAGAACGCGCTTACCGTCGATGCGGCTGGAAGCGGCGATCCCGGGCGGAGGCGTCGGTCGCGGATGAGGAGATCGACCGTGGCGCGGACCTGCCCTCTCGGCGGCGCTCGGCGTGCGGAGGAAGCACCGCCGCCGCGACCGTGATATCGGTCGTCACCGGAGTTGAGCCGGCGAAAGTCGTCGACCGCGGACGCGGGATCGATGACGACGCCTGATGCGCAAGGTGGCCGCGGTGCGGGTATGCGCGGTGGCGCAGCATGCCGCATCGGCAGGACCCGCGGAGCCTGCTCGCCAGCTGCGGCGGCGCCGAGACCTGGCGGCGCCACCGGGTTCACCGCTTTCGCGCATGCCAGCCGTCGTACCCCGGTGATCCTGACCGGTGTGGCTAGCCACCTGGCGGCGGCACTCGTCGCCCACGCAGGTGTCGCCCCGCGCAATGCGCTGGTGGATGGTCGCCCACGCCATCTCCGACCGTGGGTATCCACGCCGCGCTGCCGCGCCTCGGCCTCCGTCCGATCTCTCGATCTGCGCCTTCGGCGTGGCGGCGGGGTCGGTGCCCTGATCTCCCGCTACCGCTGCCCTGCCGCGGTGCGTCTTGCGGGCGGCGACACCGCCAGTGATTGAGGGGCAGGACTTAACGCCCCTTATCGCACGATGCGCTGGCACGAACGGCGGCTTGGTCACCTGGACATCGCTTCGGCGGCCCGCGTACGTCCAGCCTGATCTCGTCGCCCGGCGCGACGCCAGCCGCCGTGTTGATCAAAGCCAGTCCGATACCCTTGCTTGAGCGTCGGCGAGAACGTCCCGCTTGTGACCTCGCCGATCGTTGCGTCCGCGGCGTCGAGCACCTTCATGTGCGGCCGGGGGATGTTCCGGTCGAGGGCGGTGATGCCCCCACAGCGCGCGTACCGGGCCAGCTTCCTTCTCGGCGACGAGGTTCGTCCGGCCCCAGAACCGCGGCTTCTTCCACCCGACCGCCCAGGACAACCGGGCCTGGAGTGGTGAGATGTCGAGCGACAGGTCCTGCCCGTGCAGCGGGTAGCCCATCTCGGTACGCAGCGTGTCCCGAGCCGCGAGACCGGCCGGCATCCCGCCGAGCGTCGCGGATGACATCGACCAGCGCATCCCAGCAGCGCCGGCGTGTCCGGCCCAGGAGGGGATGAGCTCATATCCGTGTTCGCCGGTGTAGCCAGTACGGCAGATCCGACCGGCCGGTCGCGCATCCAACCGGCGTCGGTGCAGCGCCATGTAGTCGATCTCGGCCGGCAGCCCAGCCGCGTCCAACAGCCTCGCCGAGCCGCGGGCCCTGGCGGCTCAGCACGCCGTAGTCGCCGATGATTGTCGAGCTCACCTCGATACCGAACGGCGCAGCGGCGTGCGCCAGCTGGCGGACCACCTCAGCCGCGTTCGCCGCATTCGGAACCGAGGAACGCCTCGGCCGTGCGCGAACAGGTAGGCGATGAGGTCGTCGACCACGCCGCCGGAGTCGCTCGCAGCAGCGCGTACTGAGCTTGGCCCGATTGTGATCCGGCCGAGGTCGTTGGACAGGCAGTCGTTCACGAACTGCGGCCGCTCCGGCTCCCACCTGGCGCCTGCCGGGTGGGATACATCGACACGTCCGACAGCCTCCCGGACGGCGGCGTGCTCGCGTGACTCACCGCCGCCACTCGCGGCGTATTCAATCGGCATCTCCAGCCGCCGAAGTCGGCGCAGCTTAGCTGCTAAGGCGACGTGCCGGTCGTACAACGGCGACCGCTCGAGATCCGACATGACCCGCGCGCTACCGAGTGCCGATCTTCCTTGGCCGCGGCGGCCATAAAGCATGGCCCGCATGCCGATCCGTTCTCCTTCCTTCTTCGTTGACGCCAGCGCAGACCTCCCGTCCGGCGGCAGCCGTCGTGGTCGGCGCGCTGTCCGGCCCGGACGGCGCGACGCTGGCGCCTGGTGGCGAGGCCACATCGACGCGGCGCGGGGCGGGCGGTTGACCGGGGCGCTGCACACCGCCAGGCGCAACTGGCCGGCCGGATGAGGTAATTCCCGTCCCGACCCTCCCGGCCTTGCCCCTGCTCCCACTCGTCATGGCGGCGCCGAGGCTGGGTCCGGCGCCAGTCACGGGGCTGGACTGACACCGAGCAGGTACGGCGAGAGCGGTGGGGGGCGGCAACGTCCGCTGGTCTCGACCGCAGCCATCCGCGGCATATCCACATCGCGGTGGGTGACGACGCAACCAGCGCCGCGGCGGTACAGGGGGCGTTGCTCGGCGCGTACACGCACACCGCCCATACCGATCTGGGCCGGTCCGAGGTCGGCACACCGCGCCCGCTGCATCACCGTGGGCGTGCCCGAACCCCGAGGGATGCGGCAGACCCTGCTTGCGGCAACGGCGTCATAGCACTCGGTGATTCGAACTGGAGGGGTCGATCCGCTCACCCGCGACTCCGGTCAACGCCCTCCCGCCTAACGATCTTTACCCCGGGGCTGTTTGCCGCCGTCCGGGCGGCGGATGGGCGTCGGGTCACCGCCAGCCGGGCTGACGTCGAGGTTCTCGATGCGCTTTGAGCGCTGACGGCATAGCGGCGGCCAACGGCGGCATTCTCGCGGTCGGCTGGCGGCTCGCGCGCAGCTCGCCGCGACTGGTCCGGCTGCACCATCGTCCACGGCCCGCTCGCGATCCCGGATCGCGCTGGTCGCGCAAGGGGATCACGTTCGACTCCGGCGGCTTGAACCTCAAGACCGGCACGTCAGTATGAGCACCATGAAGTCCGACATGGGCGGCGCCGCGGCATGCGTGGCCGCGATAGCGGCGATTGCTCGGCTCCGCGTACCCGTCGAGGTGATTGCCACGGTACCTATGGCGGAGAACATGCCCTCCGGCAGCGCCTGCGTACCGGCCGTCCGACGCGGTGCACCCTCCGCGGCGGGACGCAAAGATCGAGATCGCGAACACGGACGCGGAAGGCCGCGCGTGATACTGGGCCGACGGCATCGTTCGCTGCCGGTGTGAGGACGATCCGAACGCGCTGATCAGAAGTGTCGACCTTGACTGGCGGCCCAGCTGGTGGCGCTCGGCACCGGGTCATCGGGGCGATGGGCGAGCCCGGCCTACGCGACCTGGCGGTTCCGCCGCCGGGAACAGCACCGGCGAAGCTGCCGTGGGCGATGCCGCTTCCCGACGAGCTGCGCGCGGGTCTCGACTCTCCGGTCGCCGACTTGTCGACCCTGCCAGGCGATGCCTTCGCCTCCATGCTGGTCGGCCTGGGCAGTGTTCCTCGGCGAGTTCGTGCCGAGCGACTTGCGCCCTGGGTCCAATCCTCGACATCGCCGGGCCGTCGTTCAACTCCCGCGATCCGTTCTCGAAGCTACACCCCGAAAGGCGGCACTGGCGCCGCCGTCCGACGCTCATCGCGTCCGTCAACGCCCTGGCCGCGCAGGCGAGCTTGACCTCGCCGCCCGGGCCTCGCCGCTGGCCGTCCAAGGCCGTCGCTGAGAACTGTGCACGATGACCGATTACGTCACGCGTCACCAAATCGGACGGATAGTGGTCTATGGTCGAGGCGTATCCAGGACCCACACGAGACTGCGTCGCCATGGCCGCTTCCGGGAATGACCATCGCCCGCCAGGGCATGCCTGGGCCTGAGGACGAAATGGTCCGGCGCGTGCCACGTCCATCTGGTCATGCCGCGCGGGTGGCGGGATCATCGCTTTGTCGCGGCTGCGGTGGATCACGATGGCGGTGACGGCAACGGTATCCCGGCGCTACCGTCGCCGCCCGGCCGGCGACGAGCGAAGCTATCGCGACCTCCAGCGGATCGTTTGGATCCGTCGCGTCCGATCCATCCGGGCCGCCGAGCATACAGGCCCTCCGGGCGATCCGACCTCGCCGTTCCGGAGCCCGGCGCGGATCTCCCATCACGTTCCCGAACCGGTCGTTCCCGAACCAGTCGTTCCCCAACCAGGGAGTCGGCCCATCCGTCCGGAACAACCGATCCCGCGATTGTGTCGGCCCTGGCCGCCGGAGGGATTCCGGCCACGGCACTGAGATGCCTACCGGCGGGCGGCCGCGGCAGCCAACCCGGCCTGCGGAATCACGTGGCCGCTGCTCGCCGGCATCGGCCGGGTGGAGTCGAACCACGGGCGATTGCCGGCGCGGTCCCGCACAGCGACGGCCTGTCCACCCCGCCGATCATCGGCATCCGGCTCGATGGATCGCGCAGCGTCGTTGATCCGCGACACTGACGGCGGGCGTCCTGGACGGCGACCGTACCTACGATCACGCGGTCGGGCCGATGCGGTTCATCCCATCGACGTGGGAGGTCACCGGGCCGACGGCAACGGCGACGGCCGATACGACCCGTTCAACATCTGTGACGCGCCGCCGCCGCCACTGCGAGCTACCCTCTGCCAGGCCGGCGAGAATATGCGCACGGCTGCCGGTCAGCAGCGGGCGGTCTGGTCCTACAACCCGTCAACGAGTTATGTGTCCGAGGTGCTCGCTCTCGAGGCCGCGTACGCCGCGGGTGCAGGCATCGTGGTTCCGGTACCGCCAGCCGTGATTCAGCCGCTGCCGCCGCCGGTCCTGCCCCAGTAGCACGGCGCCTCCGCTCGCCGCCGAGCCCATCGGCTCACGCCACGGCGCCGCACGCGTCAGCGAGTCCGACCGCTAAACCGAAGGCGACCGCACATCCGACCCTGAAACCGACGGCCGCCTCGTCGTCACCGGGATCGACGTCATCTTCGTCATCTTCCTCATCCGCCCCGCCACCGACCCCGTCGTCCTCGCCGACCCCGTCGCCGGCCCCGTCCTCGTCAGCCCCGTCCTCGTCGCCGCCGTCATCGAAGCGCCGGGTCAGACGGCCAGCTCATCGGCACCCGTGCCTGCTCCCCGGCACCCACTCCTACGCCGTCGTCGACCGCTGATCCGTCGGCGACGCCGACGCCATCGGACGCGCCCTCGCCGACCGCGACACCGAGCCCCGAGCCCGAGCCCAACCACGCCGTCGCCCGCGCCTAGCCCCTGCTAGCCGTAGCGCATCTGGCGTCCTGTGGGTAGGCCACGCCGGTCTGCCCAGTCGCCTTGCGGTGCGCCGTCCAGTCCAGTCGCATCCGCTGCGGATAACCGATCACGCCCACGTCGTGAAGCGTACCCCATTCTTCCGGGCGAACCGCCGCGCCGCGTCGGCACCCTGGACGCGACTGGCGGGTCCACTCACCGGTCGCGGCGACGAGCACGATAGTGGTGCTCCGTGACCGTGGTGCGTGGTTCCAGGTGAGCCTCAACTCCAGCCCGCGACTTGACAAAGTTCGCGAGGTGTTCCATGTCGGCCGCGTTTCCGGTGCGCAGTTGGCCCGATCGCGCCTTTCCTCCGAACAGAGCCACTCCAGTATCCTCCTACCGCCGTCTCATCCATGATGGCATCGTGGCAGGGGACTTTGCCCTGCGTAATCAGAGGGCCTAGTGCCAAGATGGATTGGCGAACTCATCTACCACGCACAGGAGTCTCCTCGTGGCCGAGCACCAAGCCGAACGTGTCGTCATTCTCGGAGGCGGAAGCGGCGGTTATGCCGCTGCGCTTCGCGCGGCCGAACTCAACAAGTCGGTCATCCTCGTAGAAAGGACAAGGTCGGCGGGACCTGCCTGCATCGTGGCTGCATCCCGACGCAGGCCTTACTCCACGCCGGCGAGGTAGCCGACCTGGCCCGGGAAACGAGCAGTTCGGGGTGCAGGCCTCCCCTCAATGGATCGACATGGTCGGCGTGAACAGCTACAAGGACGGCGTCGTCACGCGGCTGCTACGGGGGCTCAAGGCTGCATCAAGAGTCGCGAAATCCACCGTGGTCGAGGCGAAGGACGGCTCGCCGGCCCGCGCATCGTCGCCGTGGAAACGACGCCTACACAGGCACTGACATGATCCTTCGCGAGCGGGTCGTATTCCCGCACCCTGCCCGGCCTGACGATCGACGGGGGCGGGTACTCGCGAGCGAGCACGCCCTGAACTAGATCGGGTTCCCGGCTCGGTCATCGTCCTCGGCGGCGGCGTCATCGGATGTGAGTTCGCCAGCATCTGGAAGTCGTTCGGTTCCGAAGTGACGATTATCGAGGCATTGCCGCACCTCGTGCCTCTGCGAGGACGAGGCAAGCTCCAAACTGCTGGAGCGTGCCTTCCGCCGACGCAAGGATCAACTTTAGAGTGAACGCCCGCCTTGAGCGCGTGGCTGGGCACACGTCCTCCGGTGTCCGCGTGCTGCTCGAAGGTGGCGAGGCTCTCGAAGCCGAGCTCCTGCTCGTTTCAGTCGGCCGTGGCCCAACATCCGATGGCGCTCGGCTATCAGGAGAATGGGGTCACCCTCGATCGAGGATTCGTCGTCGTGGACGAGTTCTGCCGGACCAGCGCCCCAGGCGTGCGCGCGGTCGGTGACCTATCGCCGACGCTCCAGCTCGCCCACCTTGGCTTCCGGGGAGGGCATCCTGGTCGCCGAGCACATTGCCGGCCTGCCAGTCGTCCCGATCGACTACGCGGGTGTCCCGCGCATCACCTACTCCGACCCGGAAGTGGCGTCCGTTCGGCCTCACCGAGGCACAGGCCGCCGAACGCCTGGGCGCGGACAAGATCACCACGTTGACGTACGACCTCGGTGGCAACGGCAAGAGCCAGATCCTCAAGACGCAGGGCGCGGTCAAGCTCGTGGCGGAGAAGTGACGGCCCGGTACTCGGCGTCCACATGGTCGGCGCCCGGGTCGGTGAACTCCGTGGCCGAGGCGCAGCTGATCTACAACTGGGAAGCGGTGCCCAGCGAGGTCGCCCAGCTCATCCACCGCACCCCACCCAGTCCGAGGCCATCGGCGAGGCGCACCTCGCGTTGGCGGGCAAACCGCTACACGTCCATAGCTGACCTCATCCGGCCCATCCAAAGGAGTCGTTGCATCCATGTCGGTCTCCGTGACCATGCCGCGCCTCGGTGAAAGCGTCACTGAAGCGCACCGTGACTCGGCTACTGAAACACGAAGGAGACCAGGTGGAGGCCGACGAGCCTTCGCTGGAGGTCTCCACCGACAAGGTCGACACCGAGGTGCCCTCCCGGCCTCCGGCGTGCTGACCTCGATCAAGGTCAGGAGGACGAGACCGTCGATATCGGCGTCGAGCTCGCCGTCATCGGCGACTGCGGCCGGAGCAGGATCTCGTCGGCGCCAGCGGTCGAGGAGCGTCCCGCAGAGCCTGAGCCGGAGCCGGAGCCTGAGCCGTTGAGCGCCGAGCGCACGCGAAGCTGCCGAGGCGGAGCTGAACCTGCCGCACCGGCGCGAGCGGAGTCCGAGGTCGCCCTCGAGCCGCAGGATGGCAACGACCGCACCTGTCCGCACAAGCGCCCTCGCCCCGCGCAAGCCCCGCCGCTCCGCGCAAGGCCGCCGCCTGCGCAAGCTCCGCCGCCCGCGCGGGGCGCCCGCACCGCCGTCGGCTGCGGCGCTGTCCGAGGCCGCCGAGGCGAATGCGGATGACGAAGGAGGTCGCCGGCACGTACGTCACCCCGCTGGTCCGACGGCTAGGCGAGCGAGAACGGCGTCGACCTGTCCACCGTGACCGGAACCGGCGTGGGCGGTCGAATCCGCAAATCCGACGTACTTGCCGCCGCCGAGCAGGCCTGCAGAGGCCGCCCGGGACGCGGAGGCAGCTGAACGTAGCCAGGCCGCACAGGCGGCCCGGACCGAGCCCGCGGGCGTCGACGCAACGGCCCCGGCCGAGGCGAGCCGCGTCGCCGCACGCGGACGCTCGCGGTCGCGTGGAGAAAATGAGTCGGCGCCGGCAGCTCATCGCGGCCCGCATGGTGGAGTCCCTGCACAGTATCGGCGCAGCTGACCACCGTCGTCGAGGTCGACGTCACGACGATTGCCCGGCTTCGCGATGAGGGCGACGGCCGACTTCCAACGGCGGGAAGGCGTCAAGCTCACGTTCCTGCCGTTCTTCGCCGCCGCCTTGGTCGAGGCGCTCAAAGGTCCATCCGGTGCTGAATTCCTCGATCGATCTGGAACAGAAGACGATCACGTATCACGGGGCCGAGCACCTCGGCATCGCTGTGGACACCGAGGCGGGCCTGACCGTCCCAGGTCATCCACAATGCCGGCGACTTGAACCTGGCCGGGCTCGCTCGCCAGATCGCGGATCTCGCCGAACGCACCCGTAGCAACAAGATCAGTCCGGATGAGCTCGGCGGCGGCACGTTCACCCTGACCAACACCGGAAGCCGCGGGGCGCTGTTCGACACGCCGATCATCAACCAGCCTCAAGTCGGCATTCTCGGAACCGGAACGGTCGTCAAACGACCGGTTGTCATCAACGACCTGAATCTCGGCGAGACGATCGCTGTGCGCTCGATGGTCTACCTTGCGCCGTCCTACGACCACCGCATCGTCGATGGCGCGGACGCCGCGAGGTTCCTCGGCACCATCAAGGAGCGGCTCGAGGGAGTGCAACTTCGAACGCGCTCTAGGGTTGAGCTGAGCCGAAGCGGCGCTCGCCTGCGATGAAGGTCTTGCTTGCCGGCGCCTCCGGCCTGCTGGGTCAAGCCTTGCGGCGCGCGCTGATTGCCAACGGAGACGCGGTGCACGTCCTGGTACGCCGGGAGCCGCGGGACGGCGTCGAGACGGAATGGCATCCGGAGCGCAGCGAGCTCGATCCCGTCTGTGCTGCGCGACGTGGACGCGGTGGTCTGCCTGTCCGGAGTCAGCCTTGGCCGTCGACGGTGGTCCGACCAGGTCAAGCGCGACATCGTCGCGAGCCGGGTCCAGCCGGTAGCCACCCTCGCCCGGGCGCTGGCCGAAACACCCGGACCGGCCGTCGGTATACATCACCGCGCTCCGGCGCCGGGTCCTACGGCGATACCGGGAGTCGTGTCATCGACGAGTCCGCCCCGTACGGCAATACCTTCCTGGCGGGCGTCTGCCGCCTCTGGGAGGGCGCTGCTGACCCAGCGGCGTCCTCCGGAGTGCGGGTGGTCCACCTGCGCAGCGGCCCGGTGCTGGCGGCTGGCGGTGATCTCATGAAGCGTTTGAAGCCGATCATCTGGCTCGGTCTTGGCGGCCGGCTGGGCTCGGGAGAGCAGTTCCTACCCGTGGATCTCGCTCGCCGACCACGTCGCCGCGATGCGTTTCCTGCTGACGGCCGATGTGTCCGGCCCGGTGAACGTGACCGGTCCGGAGCCGGCCCGCAACGCCGAGGTCATCGCCACCATGGCTCGCCTGATGCACCGCCCGGCGGTGCTGCCGGTGCCTGCCTTCGCCATCGAGGCGGTGCTGGGCGGTATGGCCGAGGAGATCCTGATCGGCCAGCGAGCGATTCCGAAACGACTGCTCGGGGCCGGCTTCGCCTTCCGGCACCCGACCCTGGAGGCGGCGTTGCGCGCCGCGCTGACCAACAGAGTCATCCGGGTAGCTGGCCGGCTATGCGGTATTGGCCGCGAACCCGGGCGAGCTCAATACGCAGTCCGGTCGGCCCAGCGCCAGCCGCGTGACCATTGGCGACACCGTTGCAGCGCAAGGTCGACGGCGCGAGCCGTGCCGTCGCGCGGACACTCCACCGTCCGGCGGCCGGGACTGACCCTTGAACGTTGCGGAATTCTGTATGAGCGCCTACCAACCCACATCCGACGGGTACGAGCCGCCGCAGCGGGGCTCCGTCCTCGTCCAACAAGCGTCCGGGAACGTACACCCGCGCGAGTAGCCGCACGTCGCGGCGAGCAAAGGCTTGCTCGCGAAGGTCGTCCAGCCGGCGCAAGACGTCGGCGGCGACGACGAGCTGCCCGAGAGCGTCGAGGCGTTCGGCGCAGATGGCGCGGCGAACGTAGGCTGGCGGGCCGCGTCCGCCGGGCTGGGCCGACCGGACCACAGCAGCCCTCCGCCGAGCGCGATACCGCCGACGACGAGGATGGTGACCACTAGGCGGAGCGAACGGCGCACCGACGGCGCGGACGACGCCCGACCGAGCAATCGGCGCAGGCGTCCGGGTGGCGGCGGCAAGGTCGGCGGGCCGGCGCCCTGACGCGATGGGTCAGCGCGCCTTCGTGCCCGGCGTTGCCGGAGCCGGACCGGGACGGTCGAAAGCCGGGCGGCCGGGATCGGTCACCGCCGTACGGCCAAACCGGCGCCGGGCCACGGCTCGATGCGCGCCGGGCTCTCGAGGGCTAGCCAACACTCGACCGGCATCGTCCCGGCCCACTCCCGGCGAGCGCTCCGGCCGGCGACCCGCACGCAGCTCGACGGGCATGGGCACCGCGCTGTGCCGTAGATCAAGCGCGAACTCCGCCGCGGTACACCGCAGGTGTGGTTCAGCCACCAATGCCTGCTCGAGAACTGCCGCTACCGGTGGTGGCAGCACCGCAAACCGTTTGGGCCAGGTGGCCGAGATCCCCGGCCGCGGCGTCGGCCAGGATTTCTGCCGTTGTCGTCCCGCGCCATACCGGGGAGCCGGTCAGCGCCCGCATGGCGACCGCGCCGAGCATGAACACATCGCTGCTCGGCCCCGGAGCACAACCGCGCGCGACGGCGGGGTCGATGTACTCCGGGGTGCAGCGAACCGCGACGAGAGTCGCCGACGATCCGGCCCACGCCCAGATCGGCCAGCATCGGCAACCCGATCGCCGTGAACAGGACGTTTCCCGGCGTGACATCCCCGTGCAGCACGCCATGCTGATGCGCATAGGCCAGCGCCGCACCGATCGGTGCGAGCGCCGTGACCACTTCGCCAACTGCGAGCCGGCCGCGCCGCGCGAGCAAATCGGCGAGCGATCCTCCGTCGGCGAGATCGAGCACCAGGACGGCGGCGTCCGGCGTCGGAATCAGGGCATGCAGGCGAACCAGGTGGGGGTGGTCCAAGGCGGTCAGCAGCGCCGCCTCGGTCCGAGCCGCGCGCAACGCATCCGGCTCCGTCAGCGCGACTCGCTTGAGGGCTACCCGCTCGCCTGTCGCCGCGATGCGGGCGGCCCACACCTCGCTGGAGTTACCCGAACCGAGCAGCTCACCGATCACGAACCCGGGGAGCCGCCATCGCGCACCGCCCATGGCCACGCAGGCTAGGCGCTTGCGTCGACTCCCGTCGCCCGTTATCCACAGGCGCCCAACAGCCCGATGATCTTGGACTTATCCGCTCCGGAAGGCGATGGTGTCCAAGATCATCAACGGTAGGTCAAGGCTGTTCAGCAATGATGGTGAGACTAAGGGCTAAGTCGGCGACCTGGCGAGACGTCGGACTTACTCGGCGACGCTGACAAACATCGACGGAGGCTCAGTCGGCGACCTCGGTCGAGGCGAGAGCGTCGGACTTACTCGGCGACGCTGACGAAACTCGACGGCGGCTCGCTCGGCGACCTTGGCGAGTCGTCCTTGGCGAGTCGGGACGGCCACCAGATCGGCTTGCCGATGTCATAGCTGAGCGCCGGGACAAGGATCGAGCGGACCACGATGGTGTCGAGGAGAACACCGAAGGCGACCGCGAACCCAAGCTCCAGCCAAGAACACCAGCGGCAGCACCCGAGAACCGCGAAGGTCGCCGCGAGTACGAGGCCGGCGGACGTGATAACACCGCCCGTCACGGCCAGGCCCCGAACGATCCCCTCCCGAGTTCCGAACTTCAGCGTCTCCTCACGGACCCGCGTCATCAGGAAGATGTTGTAGTCGATGCCGAGAGCGACCAGGAACACGAAGGCGAACAACGCAAATGCCGGATCGGCGTTGTCGAATCCGAAGATGTGATTGAACACGAACGCGCTCACGCCGAGCGTGGCGGCGAAGGAGAGCACGACCGTCAAGATGAGCAAGATCGGCACGACTATCGCCCGGAGCACTATCGCGAGCACGACGAGGATCACGCCCAAGACGATCGGGATGATCAGATCGCGGTCGTGCTCCGACGCCTTCTTCGTGTCGTACTGAATGGCAGCCTGACCGCCGACGATCGCGTCCGCACCCGGCACCGCGTGGACCGCCGTTCGGATGTCCTGAACGACCTTGGCGGCCTGGGGGGTGTCGTATCGGTAGTTCATGATCGGCGTCGATCGGTAGTCGACCGTCGACCTCAGCCACCTGTAGCGCCGCGGGTGCGCAGCCCTGCCCGAAGGACGCCCGCGCGGCCGGCGGCAATTTCGCGAGCTTGGCATAGTCGACCTCGACGCACACCGAGCCTGGGGTCTGCGCAACTCCGGAACCTCTGGAGGCCGCCTGGATGACGGCGTCCTTCTGGTTGGCGTTGGCGATGATCACGGCCGGAGCGCCGGCGCCAGAGTCGAAGCTCGCGTCGAATATCTTCTGGCCGACCACTGCCTCCGGGTTGTTGGTGAAGCTGTTGGTGATGGTTAGCCCGTCTGCCTTCAGTCCGGTGAGCAGCGCGGCGCAGCCGATGAGGACGACCGTTGCGGTGATCCAGTACGGCCTGGCGTGGCGTCCGATTGTCTGCGCGAAACGCCCCACCGCCCGTGTGTGGCGATGTCGGTCTTGTGGTCCAGTTTCGGAATTCGTGGCCAGAAGATCCAGCGGCCGACGAGCAGCGCCGCAGGCAGGAAGGTCAGCATCACGCCCAGCGTGCAGGCGATGCCGATCGCACATACCGGCCCCAGGCTTCGGTCAGAGTTCAACTCACCGAACGAGAGGCAGAGCAGGCCGAGGATGACCGTCACGCCGGACGCGGCGATCGCGGGCGCCGCACCGCGCCACGCGTGCATCATCGCTTCCAGCCGGTGTTCGTAGTTGTGCAATTCCTCGCGATAGCGGCTGGTGAGCAGTAGCGCGTAGTCCGTTCCCGCGCCCAGCACAAGAACGAACAGAATGCCCTGGCTTTGCCCGTTGAGCGTCAAGACGTCGTGCTTCGCCAGCTGGTAGATGATCAACGAGGCAGAGCCGAGAGCGAGGATCGCGCTGACGATCGGGAAGAACCACAGCACCGGGCTGCGGTACACCACCAACAGGATGAGGATGACGACCAAGCCGGCAGCCATGAGCAGGGTGCCGTCGATACCGCTGAACGAGTCGATGAATGCCACCAATCAGGCCGCCCGGACCAGCGCTGTGGATGACTAGGCCCTCCGGCGCGTCCGCCTTGGCCGCCTTGATGACGTTCTTCTCGACCTTGACCAGATCCGTGCCCTCGACGCTGACGTCGCCTTCCTTGCCGATCAGCGGGACCGAGATGCTGGCGGTCGCGTTGTTCTTCGTCGAGTAGCGCGGCGGCGCCACCTCGTCGGCAGCGACGCCCTTGATGGACTTGAAGGTCTGCGCGTCCGCGGCGATCTTCGTCTTGTCGGCTTCGGTCAGCCCACTGTCGCGTTGGTAGACGATGAATCCGGGCACTGACTGCACGGTCCGGTATTGCTCCGACGCCTTGTCGACCTTCGTCGACTCGGCTGATCGCAGGCAGATAGGCGGCGTTGTCGTTCTTCTGAACCTCGGTCAGCTTGCCCGTGAACGAGCCGCCGGCCAGCCCGAATAACAGCCAGAAGACGGCCAGCCCGCCGATGACCCATACCGCGATCGGCTTGCGCTGCTTGGGCGGCCTCGGCTCCTCGGCCAATACGGGCGCGTCTGGCGCCTGTCGGCTGGACATGAGCCCCTCCTGATTGTGCGGAAATGGCGTCGCGGACTCAACCGTAACTGGGCGGTCGAGCCATTTGCGTGCCCGGTGCTGCAGGCGAGCAGTGGTGAACGTACGACACGGCTCTGACACGCGATGAACGGCCCTGTGGACACGCCCGGCCTGCGGCGTAGCGTCGACGCGGTGAGCGAGCTGCACGTGATCCGAGCCGGGCTCGTCCCATACCAGGACGCCTGGCGGATGCAGCGCGAGCTGCACGAGGCGCGCGTCGCCGAGCACCGCGCCCGACACCGTGTTGCTCCTGCAGCACCCTCCCGTGTACACGGCGGGCAAGCGCACCGAACCCTGGGAACGACCACTCGACGGCACGCCGGTCATCGAGGTCGATCGCGGCGGGAAGATCACCTGGCATGGCCCGGGGCAACTCGTCGGCTATCCGATCGTGAAGCTCCCCGCCCACTCGACGTCGTCGCCTATGTCCGCCGGATGGAGCAGTTGCTGATCGACGTCTGCGCCGAGTTCGGCCTGTCGACGATGCGGGTACCTGGACGGACCGGGGTATGGCTGCACCGCCGATGCCGATCGCCCCCAGCGCAAGGTTGCCGCGATCGGGATTCGCGTTTCGCGGCGGGTGACGCTACACGGTTTCGCCCTGAACTGTGACGCCGATCTCAGCTGGTTCGACCGGATCGTGCCGTGCGGGATCAACGACGCCGGCGTGACGTCGATCTCGGCCGAGCTAGCGCGAAACGTCTCGGTCGCGGACGTGTTGCCCGTCATCGAGCGACACTTGCCGACCCTCCTTGACCCGGAGGTCACGACAGCTCGGTCATCACGACAACTAGCCTTGAGATCATGAGCGTCGCCCCGCCGCCTACTCCGCCGACTTGCCCCCAACGGGCGTCGCCTGCTCCGGCTGGAGGCGCGTAACGCCGAGACCGCGATCGAACGGAAGCCACCCTGGATCAGGACTCGCGCCCGGATGGGTCCGGAGTACACGCACCTGCGACAACTGGTCGCGGACGCCGGCCTGCATACCGTGTGCCAGGAAGCGGGCTGCCCCAACATCTACGAATGCTGGGAGGACCGGGAGGCGACATTCCTCATCGGCGGCGAGCAATGCACCCGGCGCTGCGATTTCTGCCAGATCGATACCGGACGGCCTGCACCTCTCGACCGCGACGAGCCCCGACGGGTGGCCCAGGCGATCGCCACGATGCAACTGCGGTACGCGACGGTGACCGGTGTGGCTCCGCGACGACCTGACCGACGGTGGCGCATGGCTGTATGCCGAGACGGTCCGCGAGATTCATCGGCGCAACCCCGGGACTGGCGTCGAACTGCTCATCCCGGACTTCGACGGCAAGCCTCATCAGCTGGCTGAGGTGTTCGGCTCCCACCCCGAGGTGCTCGCGCACAACGTGGAGACGGTGCCCCGAATCTTCAAACGGATCCGGCCGGCATTCCGTTACGAGCGCTCGCTCGATGTGATCGCCCGCGCTCGAGCGGCTCGATTGGTGACCAAGTCCAATTTGATCCTCGGCCTCGGTGAGACCGCGCGACGAGATCAGCCAGGCGACTTCGTGATCTCGCGCTCCGCCGGCTGCGAGCTGGTCACCATCACGCAGTACCTGAGACCGTCGGCGCGCCACCATCCAGTGGAGCGCTGGGTCCATCCGGATGAGTTCGTCGCACTCCGCGACGAGGCAATTGATCTCGGCTTCGCCGGTGTGATGAGTGGCCCGTTAGTGCGGTCGTCATACCGGGCGGGACGGCTTTATCAGCAAGCCATTGACGCCCGCGCGCTCGCAGCACAGGACTGATCTGGGCCGAATCGTCAGGCTCGCCGGGGCCTATCCTGGATCCCATGGCGAAAGCTGCCAGGCCGAGCAAGCCTGCCAAACTTACCCGCGAGGAGAAGAAGGCGGCGCGTGCCGCCAAGTGGCAGAAGCGGCGCGATACCTGGCGAGCTATGGGTCAGGCGTTCACGCTCACCCGCAAGAACGACCCGCGATTCATCCCGTATCTGGTGATCTTCGGTGTGGGCGCGGCCGCGATCGTCTACGTGGTCAGCTTCTTCGTCACCGGATCGCCGTGGTACGGCATCCCCATCGCGGTAGCCGCCGGTTTGCTCGCCGCACTGTTCACATTCAGTCGGCGCGCCCAGAAGTCCATGTACAGCCAGGCCGAGGGAACGCCGGGCGCAGCGGTATGGCTACTGCAGAACCAAGTCCGGGGCGATTGGCGCACGACGCCGAGCGTCGCCGGTACCGCGCAACTGGATGCCGTCCACCGGGTAGTCGGCCGGCCGGGCGTGGTGTTGGTCGGCGAGGGTGCGCCAAACCGAGTCCGGGGCTGCTCGCCCAGGAGAAGAAGAAAGTGGCGAGAGTGGTACCGGACACGCCGATCTACGCCATCGTGGTGAGCCCGGAGGGGCGATGTCGCACTCGGCGGCCTCGCGCGCTATCTGTACAAATTGCCGCGGAATCTCAGCGAGGACCAGGTGGCGACGCTCGAGCGTCGGCTCCAGGCGCTCAGTTCCGGACGCCCGCCACTGCCCCAGGGGCCGATGCCGTCCGGCGCAAAGATGCGCAACGTGCAACGGACGGTGCGTCGCCGGTCCTGATCCATGACGGCACCCCCACGGACTTATCCCGGAGAGCGGCTGGGGCTGCCGCGCTCGGGGTCCGGATCCGTGGCTGACATCGGTCCCCGCATCGTCGCGTTCCTCGTCGACTGCCTGGCCTCGGGCCTGGCCGCGGCTGCCGTCGTTGCGATCTTCTCGAGCCACGAGCGGTCCGATTTCGCGTCTCGCCTGCCGGGCAACTGGAGCCTCGTCGCCTTCGCCGTGGACTACGTCGGCGGGCTGCTGGTCGCGGGCCGCACCGTCGGCATGTATCTCACCGGGATCCGGGTCATCCGGCGTCGACCGTAAGGAGGCAGTCAGACCGCTCGGCGCCATTGTCCGGACAGTGCTTCTGATGCTGCTCATCCCCGCTTTGATCTGGGACAGAGATCGTCGAGGCCTGCACGACCGCATCGCCCAGACCGTCGTCATTCGGAATTAGACCCCTCACACCGGGCATTTCCGCCGAAACACCTCGGCCGGGATTCGGCGAGCCCGAGGGCCGGCTCCGACGCCATGGTGAGCGCGTAACGTCTGCGAAACAGTCCGAGATACCCCGCAGCAACCGCGCGTACTTAGCGTCAACTAACCACTGTCACCGTGTTCCCGGAGGATGGATGTTCACCAGTTCCGAAGAGGTCCTGCGCTTCATCAAGGACGAGGCCATCGAGTTCGTCGACGTGCGCTTCACGGACCTCCCCGGCCAGCAGCAGCATTTCAATGTGCCCGCCGCCGGATTGACCGCGGACTTCTTCTCCGAAGGTGTCATGTCTCGACGGATCGTCGATCCGCGGCTTCGCCGCCATCCACAAGTCGGATATGAAGCTCATCCCGGATCCGGCGACGGCGTTCGTCGACCCGTTCCGCGTAGCCAAGACGCTCAACATGAACTTCTCGATCGTCGAGCCGCGCACCGGAGAGCCGTACGAACGTGACCCACGTCAGGTGGCGACGCAAGGCGGAGGCATACCTCAAGTCCACCGGCATCGCCGACACGGTCTACTTCGGCCCAGAAGCTGAGTTCTACGTCTTCGACGACGTGCGGTTCCAGACCTCGCAGAACGAGGGCTTCTATCACATCGATTCCATCGAGGGCGCCTGGAATACCGGGCGCGTCGAGGAGGGCGGCAACCGAGGCTACAAGCCCCGGTACAAGGGGGGTACTTCCCGGTTCCCCCGATGGATCACTACGCGGACCTGCGGGACCAGATGACTACTGCGCTGATCGCGGCTGGCATTGGGATCGAGCGTGCGCACCACGAGGTCGGCACGGCCGGTCAGGCGGAGATCAACTACAGGTACAACACCCTCACCCACGCGGCCGACGAGGCGCTGAAGTTCAAGTACATCGTCAAGAACGTCGCGTGGGCTAACGGCAAGACAGCGACGTTCATGCCAAAACCGCTCTTCGGCGATAACGGTTCGGGCATGCATTGCCACCAGTCGCTCTGGAAGGAAGGCGCGCCGCTGTTCTACGACGAGCTCGGCTACGCCGGCTTGTCCGACATTGCTCGGCACTACATCGGCGGGCTGTTGCACCACGCGCCGTCGCTGCTCGCGTTCACGAACCCGACCGTGAACTCGTATCACCGACTTGTCCCGGGCTTCGAAGCTCCCGTGAACCTCGTATACAGCTCCGGAAACCGGTCAGCATGCGTCCGGATCCCCATCACCGGGACCAACGCCAAGGCCAAGCGAATCGAATTCCGGATCCCGGACTCGGCCTGCAACCCGTACCTCGCGTTCTCCGCGATGATGCTCGCCGGCGTCGACGGCATCCGGAACAAGATCGAGCCGCCCACGCCGGTCGACAAGGATCTGTACGAATTGCCGCCGGATGAGGCCGCCGCGATCGCCCAGGTGCCAGGGTCGCTCGACGAGGTGCTCCACGCTCTCGAGGCCGACAACGAGTACCTGCAGGAAGGTGGCGTCTTCACCGCGGACGTGATCGACGCCTGGATCACTTACAAGCGGACCAACGAGATCGACCCGATCCGGCTCCGCCCGCACCCGCACGAATTCGAGCTCTACTACGACGTCTGACCTGTTCTGACGCTGGAGGCCCGGACTCCGGGGCCTCCAGTTGCTCCGACGGTCTTTGTGACCCATCTAGTCCGCAAAAGTCCGCAGGAATCTCGCGCGAGCGCGCGCAGCTGGCATGCGCAGGTGCCCAGCCAGGGCATTGAGGCGGGGAGGCGGACCAGGGGGTTGTCCGCGGGCGGCGAGATGCGTGCGCTCGGCCGCTTCCGGGTGCCGCTCGGAGCGGCCGGGAAGCACGTCAGGTGCACCTTTGCGGTCGGCCCCGGCACCGACGATGTCGACGACGCGGGCGAACACCGGCTCGTCGTCGTCGCCCGGCGACGACGATCGCGTCAGCGGTGATGACCGACGGGTCGCGGGCCTCGTCGAGGAAGGTCAGACGTAGCCGGTCTCGTCGATCTGCTGCACGTCGCAGGTGATGTCGACCATGTCTGAGACCTCCTTCCGGTTTGATAGTACGGATTGTCGATGACGTCACGGGCCGCAAGCGCGGCCAGCGCTTCGATCGGTTGCGGTGACGATCGGTCCGATGACCGACGGTGTAGTGCGGCGCGCTGAATGTCGGCAACAGCAGGAAAGCCGCGGTCGAGCTGCGTCCTCGACCCGAACGCGTGCGACTCGGCGCCGCGTCGACGAGTCGCCTGCCCTGCAGCAGCCGTGCCGCATTGAGTAAAGGCTTGGGAATTGTTAGTTAGACACGGTTGCCGTTGGTAATAGATATTCGGCGTCATTGGAAGGGCTGTTGAGAATTCGGGGAGGGCGGTCGTATGGGTAGACTCGCACAAAGGCGAGACGTGGCTGGTGGAAACGAGACGGCAGTGCGAGGCCAGGTGACGGCCGCAAACGACGGGATGCGCGGTGGCCTCGCGGCCGCCGACTGACCGTTGCACTTCCGCTCGACGTCGGTCGGCGAGTTGCATCGGCAGCGCTCCAAATTGCGTGTTCGGACCACTGCAAAGAGCCGAATTCTCGACCGCCTGACGGCCTCACCCGAACAGGCAATCCAGCGGCGTCGCGTTGGAACATCGCAGATTCGCCGGGAGTCAAAACGCAATATGCAGCCGGGACGTAGTCGCGATTTACGAGGCTTCACGGCCGCGTGGGCGGGACGCATTCCGGGACGACCCGCCGTCGACCGAAGCGGTCGCCGAGCGGTGGACCGGTCGGAGGTGGTTGTCCGGGCGACGCCTCCCATGGCGTCGATTGCCTGTCGCAGGGCGTGCAGCGCGTAGTGGGTGCGGGACTTCACGGTGCCCGCTGGCACGCCCAGGGTCGAGGCGGCCTCGGCCACCGAGGCGCCGCGGAAATAGCACTCGAACAGCACCTGCCGATGGCTCGGTCGACAGCGTCCGCAGCGCGCTACGCACGAGGTTGCCGGTCCACGGTTTGCTGCGCGGTATCCGCCACCGCCTGCTCGGGAACCCGGTCGGTTGACACCTCAGGTGCGGCGACTCGCTGACCGCCAATCGTCGATGACGATGCGCTTGGCGACGGTGAACAACCACCCACGCGCGGAACCGCCGGTTGTTCCAGCCCGGCTGGGTTGCGCCAGGCCCGAAGCGGGGTCTCACGCACGGCAATCCTGGGCCTTTGCACCAGCCGGCAGTCCCCACCGGTCAGTCAAACAGCAGGACCGGGGCGCGCCCGTGCCGGTCGATGCAACGCGCGCGGCGATCAGACTCACGACCGAGCCCCAGTCGCGGCCTGCTACGGACGGCCGGCCACAGCACGGCCAAGTCGACGCCGGACCAGCCACCGGGCCTGCCGGAGCACACCCACGGCGGGCTGGCAGCCGGCGCCGCCCTGGCCCGCGAGCCCCGACGCAAACCCGTGCGAGCGGGCCGCCCACGCGAACGATCGTGCCTTACACCCGGTTCCCGCGCCTGATCATTACTGGTCTCCGACGTGAAGTGGTCTTGCGTTTACTGGCTGCCTGCCGTTACACGCGTGCTCGCCTGATCCCTGATGCCTTCCCGCCCGCACGGATCGCCCGGCGTGCGATGGCTGGCGCCGGCCCCGCAGTTAAAGGGCGGGAATCGTTCATGCGCGTGCTGCTGCGCTTACGGGCGACATGGTCCAGCCTCGCGCGTGCAGCGCCGGCCCGCAGCCGGTTGCCGCGGTGTCGGCCTGGGTAAAGCTCCACGCCGGTGCTCTCCGCGCGGTGCACCGCGCGGACCGCTGGTCCGCACCGGTCACGGGTCTCGTTCATGCAGTCACGGTCGCGCCGATCCGGCGTGTCGCCCCCGGCGCAGCCCGGGTCGAGTCCCGGGTTGCGCCCGGGCACGGGTACCGGCGGAGCCAAGCGTGTGCGCTTGCTCCCAGCCGCGTCCGGCAGGCGCTGCGGCGAGTTGACCACTGCTCGGGAGGTCACCGGCGGCTCGGGCGATGGCGTCAGCGGAGGTCTTTGCGTGAGGTGATGCCCAGCTTGGTGAAGACGTTGCCCAGGTGCCACTCGACGGTGCGGGGGCTGATGAACAGCTGGCTGCCGATCTCCTGGTTGGTGCGCCCGTCCCGGGCCAGCTTGGCGATCTGGGCCTCCTGGGCCGTGAGATCGGTGAGGCGTCTCGACCGTGCGCTTGCGCACGGTTTCCCCGGTGGCCAGCAGCTCGCGGCGGGCGCGGTCCGCGAAGCCTTCCATGCCCATCGCGGTCAGCATCTCGTGCGGCGGCGCGAAGCTGCTCGCGTGCGTCGATACGGCGATTCTCGCGCCGCAGCCATTCGCCGTAGACCAGATGCGCGCGGGCCAGTTCCGCACGCATGCGGGTGCGGCCGAGCCGCTCGATCGCTCTCGAGGTACAGGCGATCGGCGGTCTCACCCTCGCTCAGCAGTGCCCGTGACCGCGCTTCGACCCCGAGCGCCCAATCGGTGCCGCTGGCTCTGGTGGACTCCGACAGCCGCCGCACGGCGTCAGTGCCGCGTTCGGGCAACCCGCAGCGGGCGGCCGCCTCGACCAGCTCGACCAGACCCCAGTTCGGCTGGACGCTTACGTCAGCGAGGTATGCGGCTGGCCGTTTCGGCTGCTGCCATCGCGTTCTGATAGTGGCCGAGACCGTTGTTGAGCACGCGCGGTCGCCCAATCGGTGAGGCCGGATCCCGATACCCCTCGCCCCGTTGGACAGCTTCGTCCTGGTGGCGGTGGCCAGGATGGACATCTCGCCTTCGCGGCCCCGCAGCGCGGCGAAGCACAGATCACCGTAGGGCGCGATGCGCTCTCCGGTTGCTTCCGTTACGACCTGCACTTCCTCGACCAGTGAGGCCGCGGCGTCCAGCTCGCCAGCGAAGAGGAGCGCGTAGACGCGTTGGATCAGGGCGAGGGAAGCTCGCTGAGAGCGCCGGCTTCCCGGGTGAGCCGGACGTGTCGGCTGGAGAAGGCGTCCCACCGGTCGTAGTCCCACAGGTGGACAGCCGCAATACAGGCCAGCCACAGCCAGCGAAGATCCTCTTCCGCGGACGTCTCCCGGTCGAAGGCGCTCAGCGCGCGCCGGAGAATGGGAATCCTGGCCGAGTACCCCTCGGTGAAGTTCGCGGCCAGGCCGTCCAGGAGGAGATCGGGCGCGCGTGGCGGTGCGACGGTCGCGGCGCCGCACGCGCCGCCGCTGCCACCTCCTGCGGCCGTCCGCCCGGGCTTGCCAGGCGCCCAGCGAACAGCGCGGCATTCAGCGCGTCCAGGTAGGTCTCGCGGGCCAGGTCGGCGTCAATGGGCTCGAGCCGCTTGGCCGCTTTCAGCAGCAGTGGCGCGGGCATCGCTGCCCCGATTTGCCGCGAAAGCGAGCTGGGCCCGCAGCAGATCGGCGCGAGCACGCTGGAATTCGTCGAGCGGTGCGGCCTCCGCCACGGCGAGCAGCTTCACCGCCGCCTCGAACGCGCCCGCTTGGATCTTCGCCTGAGCCGCGGCCAGCGCGCGTGCGCGCCCGCTGCGCCGGGTCCGGGGTCAGCGCCGCCGCGCGCTCGAGGAACGCGGCCGCGGCGGCTAGGCCCCGCGCGCTTGCGCCCGGCCGGCCGAGCGCTCCAGCTCGGCGGCCACCGTCTCGTCAGGCCGCGGCGCGGCGTGGGCCAGATGCCACGCCCGCCGGTCAGCATCGGCGTCAGGATCGGTCGCCTCGGCCAGGGCCCGGTGCGCTGCCCGCCGGTCACCGGCGGAGGCCGCCTGGTAGACCGCGGAGCGGACCAGGGGATGGCCGAAGTGCACCCGGGCGCCGAGCTCGACCAGTCCAGCAGTCTCGGCCGCCGCTGCGGCGTCGGGTGGGATCCCCTGCAGCTCGGCCGCGCGCCACAACAAGGTCACGTCGCCGGTCGGCTCGGCCGCGGCGGTCAGCAGCAACCGCCTGTGTCTGGCGCGGAAGCGACCGGAACTGCCGGTGAAAGCTGTCTTCGATGCGGCTGGCCAGCGGCCGCGGGTCGGGAAGCCAGAAACCGCCCGCCAGCTCGGCCGGACCCAGTCCGCGGGGCAGTTGCAGCAGGGCGAGCGGGTTGCCGCCTGTCTCGGCGACGATACGGTCCCGCACCTCCGCGTCCACCCGTCCGCCGATCGCCGTGGGCCAGCAACGTGCGCGCGTCGGTCATCGCCGAGCCCGGTGACGGTCAGCCCGGGCATCCGGCCAGTTCTTGATCGTCGCCGGGCTCGCGCACCGCGAAGATCAGGCGATCGGCTCGGCCAGCAGCCGCCGGGCCGCGAACGCCAGGCACTGCACCGAGGCCCGGTCAGCCACTGCGCGTCGTCCACCACGCAGGCCAGCGGCTGGTCCTCCGCCGTCGCGGCCAGCAGGCTCAACACCGCCAGGCCGACCAGGAAACGATCCGGAGCCTGCCTCCCGCATCCCGAACGCGACCGCCAGCGCGTCACGCTGCGGCCTCGGCAGCTGTTCCAGCCGGCCGAGCAACGGCACGCACAACTGGTGCAGCCCGGCGAACGCGAGCTCCATTTCCGACTCAACGCCCCAGCCCGGACCACCCGAACTCCGACGCCGACGCCCGGCCAGCCGCATAGTCCAGCAGGACCGTCTTGCCGATCCCGGGCTCGCCGCGCACGACCAGCACGGCGCTGCTGCCGGCCCGCGCCCGGTCGAGCAGCCGATCCACTGCTGCGCGCTCGCCACGCCGGTCTAGCAGCCCCGTTCCGGGATCACCGCTGGACACGCCCATGGTCGATGGTCCTGCCGCTCCACTGGCAAAGTCTCGCCGATGTGGGCAGCGTAGGCCACCGAAGACCCGGCGATCGTGACGGTCCGTGCTCGCTACTTGGCCCCATAACGGAGGTACCCCGGGGCCGCACCACGGGGTCAGGCCCGGGTCCTCCCCGGGGACGACCCGCGCGGATCAACGCGACCGTGACGGTATCGGCGCGTACCAGCGCCACTTTCGCCGCGAAGGAAGGACACGACAATGGGAAAGACCACGGACATCCGCGAAGCGCGTCGAGGCTGAACTGGAGTTCGACCCGCTCGGTGGACCCGTCAAACATCACCGTCAAGAACATCACCGGGCAGGTGGCACTCAACGGCACCGTACCGAGCTACCCGCAGTACCTGGAGGCGGCCGCCGCCGCGCAGCGCGTCGCCGGCGTGACCGACGTGCACAATCACCTGGAGTGCTGCTGCCGGACGTCGACTACCGCGATGACGCCATGCTGACCACCGCGGCGAACAATGCGCTGGCCGTGAACGTCACCGTTCCCGACGGCGTCGAGGCGACCGCCCGGGACGGCAACCTGACGCTCTCCGGCACGGTGAACTTCGGACCGCAGCGCGCCGCCGCCGAATCGGCTGTGGCCGGGCTGACCGGTGTCCGCAACGTCAACAACGAGGTCGAGGTCTGGGACGATGCCGACCCGATAGCCGTCACCGTCCGCGTGCAGGACGCGCTGGACCGCAACGCGCTGATCCCCGACGACAGTGACGTGTTCGTCGATACCAGCGGGAACACCGTGACCCTGACCGGTCACGTCCGCACCTGGGCCGAACACGACGCGGCCATCGGCGCCGCCTGGATGGCCACCGGCGTCTTCGACGTCCGCGACCAGATCTACGTCACCGGCTGACCACCTTCGCACCATCGCGTCCGGCTGGCTGGCCCAGGCATCCAGCCGAGGATGATCCAGCGAATGCCGGATCCGCCGGCACTTGCCTTGCCGGTCGGTCGCGCGACCGACCGGGCGGAGTCGCGGAAAGCCGCCATTAAAAGGCCAGCAGCTATACGTCTATTGGCCGCGGAATGTCAGCCAGTGGCGCCGGTCTCGTTTCTACTGCTAATGACTATTGATGGCTTCACCGTGCCGCCCAAGGCGGCACGGAACGAGAGCCGAAAAGAAAGGAATACCTGTCATGTTCAAGTCAACGTCCACCTCATTGATCCTGCTTGGCGTGTTGAGCGTCATCGTCGGGATCATCGCTATCGCCTGGCCCAGCGTGACGATTGCCGCGCTGGTCATCGTGTTCGCGATCTACGCGTTCATCGCCGCCGGTCTGCAGGCCGCGCGGGCGTTCAGCAGCGCCACCGCCGGACCGGTGGTCGGCCACCTGCTGCTCGCGCTGATCGACCTGGCCGCCGGTGTGGTCGCCCTGGTCTGGCCCAGCCCCACCGCGCTCGCGCTGGTGCTGGGTCGTCGCGATCTGGGCGTTCGTGGCCGGCTTCACCGAGATCTTCCTCGCCTTCGGCAGCGGGAGACCGCGGGCACCCGGGCGCTGTTCGCCGTGACCGGGCTGGTCTCGATCGCGTTCGGTGTGGTGCTCAGCCGCCCGTCCCGACATCGGCGCGGTCACCCTCGCGCTGCTGTTCGGCCTGTACAGCCTGATCTACGGCGTATCCGAAATCGTGCTCGGCGTGCAACTGCGCCGCACCGGGGCCACCCTGCACTCGGTACTGCCCGCCGCCGCCTAAGCCGGATCACCCCAAGGTCGCGGGCGCCCGACAGCCCACCGCACCCGGCGCCCGCACCCCGGCCGACCGCACACTGAGCACGAAAGGACCCCACCATGATCACGACCGACCACAGCGCGAACCACCCGGACCGGGCACCCGCCCAACCGGAGCTACCGACGCAGACCCGGCCCGCCGACCACCCCGCGCGCGCGGCGACCGCCGCCAGCGATGCGGCGCACACCGCGCCGCCGGACCCGAACCGCCACCACCCGGCGGTGCTGGCCGAGCAGGCCCGGCGGGCCGAGGACGTTCAACTGCGCATCGCCGATAAGATCACCGCCTTCGCCGGGTCGATGAACTTCGTCTACCTCCACATCGCGCTGTTCACCATCTGGATGCTGTTCATCGAATCCTCACCCTGGCCCACCCTCACCCTGATCGTCTCCCTCGAAGCGATCTTCCTGTCCACGTTCGTCATGATCGGCCAGAACCGGCAAGCGGCATTCCAACAAGCCAAAGCCGACCACGACTTCACCGAACAAGAACTCGAACTCGAAAACCAACACCCAGCTCACCCGCGAGATCCACACCCTCACCACCGAACTGCACAACCGACTCCTCGACACACCCACCCACCAGCGATCCTGACCGCTCGACGAGAACCCCGAGCGGGTCTGGAGATACGTGTCCGCAATTGCGATTGCCTTGCCGGCGTCGATGTGTGTTAGCACTGGCTGATGACGTACGAGCAGGATGGCGAGCTGGCTCCGCCGCCGGTCTTGGCCGAGGGCGCCGCGCGTGGATCCCGACGACCTGCTCAGGTCGGTGCCGGGAGCAGACAATCTCGGCGGGTCCGAGAAGTGTCAGCGACGGTGCTGGTCGCCTTCGGCGCGAACGTCCCTCGTGGCGGTGGCAAAGTCGGTCGCTGCCGTGGTGACGGGGTCGGTGTCGATTGTGGCCGAGGCGGCGCATTCCTGGGCGGATGCCGGCAACGAGGTCTTCTTGCTGATCGCCAACCGGCGGTCCGCGCCGCCCGCCCGACCTTGCGCACCCGTTCGGTTATGGCCGGGAGGCGTATGTCTGGTCGCTGTTCGCCGCGCGTCGGGCTGTTCGTGGCCGGCGCTGCGGTGTCAGTCACGCGCGGCGTTCAGGAGCTCATCAGACCCGGAGCCGGCCAGCGACTTCGTCGTCGGGTACGTCGTGCTGGCCGTCTCTTTCGTTCTCGAGGGAGTCTCGTTCCTGCAGTCGGTCCGACAGGCCAAACCCGAGGCCGAGTCGTTGCAGCGGGACCTCATCGAGCACGTCCTGGCCAGCTCCGATCCCACCCTGCGGGCGGTGTTCGCGGAGGACTTCGCCGCGCTGACCGGACTGCTCATCGCGACCGCTGGCCTGGCCGCCCACCAGCTGACGGGCTCCTCCATCCCGGACGCGATCGGGTCAATCCTGGTCGGCCTGCTGCTCGCGGTCGTCGCGATCGTGTTGATCAACACGCAATCGGCGGTTCCTGGTCGGCCAGGAGTGGACCCGCGGGTGCGTGCGGCCGCCCTCCAGGCCCTGCTGGACGCGCCGGAGGTTGCCCGGGTGACCTATCTGCGGCTGGAGTTCGTCGGGCCGCGGATGGTCTCGGTGGTCGGGGATGTCGATCTCACCGGCGATGACACCGAGTCGCACTTGGCCGTTCGGCTGCGGGCGCTCGAGGCGAGGATCACGCGCTTCGCCCGCGGTGGCCGGCGCCCTGCTGAAGTCTCCGCTCCCGACGAACCGACGCTCATCGTCTAAACGCCCGTGACTAGCAGCAAGGCCGGCGTAGATCGGTTGGCGAGGCCGGACATTCCATGCTGACGGACTGCTGGGCCCAGCGTGTGGCGATGTTCGCCGCACCGGAGATCACCACCTGCTCGATCCGGCATAGGTCGAGAAGACCGAGGTGACACGATGACCATCCATGAACGACGCCAACTCCCGCGACTCGCCCCCGTCGTCGAGGCGCCTGGCAGGCACGAGCAAACAGGGCCGGCCATTTCGATCCACACTGCCGGTGTTCTTCACCCAGATAAACGACGGATACGCGCCTCGTCCGCGCGCGGAGGTAGGTCCGGTGCGGTTGCCCGGCCGACTCGCGGGTCCCATCCATCGTGCGTGGTTCGCTCGGCGAACCGTCCGCACGGGTTCTGGCATGACTCGCCTGCGGCGGTCGCCTGCGCGAGATTGACAGGCAATCGGTGGTGGGCCGGTTCGCGCCTGGTTCAATCGACGACGTGAGCTACCTCGGTTACGACCCGGAGACGCACCGGCGGCATTTTCGCGCGATGGCCATCGGGTGAACGCGCCCGCGGAACGGGTCTGGACGGCCTCGGTCCGCTCCCAGCCCAGGAAGATGTCGCTGCTCGCCTGCGTAAGCGGCTCGCCGAGGCCGGCAGGCGCTGACCATCACCCCTCCCTACGGTAGAAGCACCCCCTACGGCAAAGAAGCACCCGCACTGCCGGCACCACATACGGACGGCGGCCGTCAGCCCGCCTGACTTACACGCAAGATCAAGTCCTGCAAAGACTGCGCTCCCCAGGTCGTGGCCCTGGTTGGGTTCCCCGTTTCTCTGCTCACGCTGGGAACCCAGTTCAGGCGCGCGTCGCGCACGAAGAGATGATCTTGATCGAGGTCGACGTTGATCTACGTCGGTCCGCAAATAGTCCGCAAGAAGTTGAGCAGAAGTCGCAACTGATCAGCCCTGACCAACGGTGAGAACGCCCGGATTTGCTGCCCTCCAGCGTCAACAGTCGATGGCCATTAGCCGCGGAATAGTTCGAGCTCTACTACGACGTGTGACCCGTTCTGACGCTGGAGGCCCCGGATTCCGGGGCCTCCAGTCATTTCCGGCCGCCAATTTCAAGATCGATTCCGCAGGGATTCCGCAGGGAAATCGCCGCCAGCTCGAGAGTCGGGTCCGCGACGCACCTTCATGAGCGGGCAGCGCCCGCTCAGCAACCGCAGGTCGGCTCCCGGTCGTACGCTCCACGACGCAGAGCAGCCAGCTCAGCAAGTTAACTTGATGGACTGTTCGATGCAAGGTAACTTGGAGCACGTGTGGATGAGCCGACCGTCGCCGACAGCGCGCTTCAAGCATGGCCTCACGCGCGATGCGATCCTGCACGCCTTTCGCAACCCGATCCGCGCGTACGACGTCGATGACGGACTCACGATGCTCATCGGTACAGGGCCGAGCACTGACCTATTCGAAGTTGGCGTGGTCAGCGGATCCGAAGGGCCAGTCATCGTTCACGCGATGCGAGCGCGCCAACGCTTCCTCGATTGAGAGGTGATCATGATGCCGCGATCCACCGACGAGATACTCTCGCCCGCGCCGACGAATTGGCGATGCGATTCGAGGAACTACGAACCAGCGGCAAACGAGGGAATCGACGCTCGAGCGCTTCGCGACATCCGGCACGCTTTCCTGCGCCGCGCCGAGGCCGAGCGAGAGCGATCAGCGAGGCGGTCGCAGTTGCGCGTGCAGAAGGCCACTCCTGGGCGGCAATCGGCGCGATGCTGGGAACATCCGGCGAGGCAGCGCGACAGCGCTACGGACATCTCGCCAAGACCTGAGTAGCCGCCCGTCGCAGCACAGGCGCTACCTAAGTGGCCACGCCCGTTAGTTCGTCGGGGGTTGGGCCCATGCGGTGGGGTCGTTGAGGTAGAGGCCGCAGGCGCAGTCGAGTGCTTCTTCGGGTGTGCCGACGGGGTATCCGCTCGGAAGGATGGATTCCTGGTAGGCGTCGCGGCTGGCGAGATGAATGGCGAAGCCCCACCTGTTCGCCGAGCTCGCCGTAGCGCAGCCGGAACAGCGGAAGCGTTGTGCCATCGTGTAAGTTCACCGTCGACGTAGGCGAAACGGCCGCGATGGCGGATCGTCAGGTCGGCTAGCTGCGGCCACCGTTCGCGGGCGCGGGTGATCAGCCGGGAGCGCAGGGACCGCTTGGTCGACTCGGGGGCGTTGCGGGCACGGGGCCCATGATTGCCGAACCGTCAGCGTGTCGGCACGGTGCCCGGTGGTCGGTGCGGCACAACCGTGCCCATGCCTGTGATGAGTCCGCACCTGATCGTGCTGACCGATGGGCAGCGGCGGCTGCTGCTGGCCCGAGCGCGGCGGGTCAGCGGTGAGCACCGTGATGTGCTGCGCGCGCGGATCGTGCTGCGCCGCGGCCGACGGCGCGGCGAACGCCGCGATCGCTCGCGACCTCGCCATCACCGTGGACACGGTGCGCAAAATGGCGGCGCCGCTTCTGCGAGCACGGCCTGGACGGCGCTGCGCGACTTGCCGCGAACCGGGCGGCCCGACGAACTAACGGGCGTGACCACTGGTCTCACCGCTCAGCGGTCGTCCGGAAGTTCGCGATCCGGCTTGCGCGTGCGGCGATCGCTGCTGTGACCCGCCGCCCGGGAGGCGCTCCGTCCTTGTCCGGCCACATGTGCCGGTACGTCAACGTCAGCGTCGTCTTCGCACTCAGGCGAATGCCTTAGAACGTGTTTGGTAAGGGAGGTCGGCGCGCCTCCGCGGCGATGACCTCCGGTGAGTTGATCTTTGGTGAATGGCGTCGAGACGTGGCTATCCCTCGGATCTGAGCGATGAGCAGTGGGCGGTGATCGAGGCGCTGGTGCCGGCGGTGCGTTCTGGTGGGCGACCGGAGAAGCATCCGCGGCGCGCGATCGTGAACGCGATCTTCTACGTGGTGCGCACTGGTTGTTCCTGGCGGCAGTTGCCGCATGACTTCCCGCCGTGGCAGACGGTGTTCTGGTACTTCAAGCAGTGGCGTGCCGATGGCACCACCGACCGGTTGCACGACGCCTTGCGCGATCGGGTGCGCGACGCCGCGGGCCGGGATCCGATGGCTTCGGCCGGCATCGTGGACGCGCAGTCGGTCAGGGCGCGGACACTGTCGGGGCCGGCAGCCGCGGCTTCGATGCGGGCAAGAAAGTCAACGGCCGCAAGCGGCACATCGTCGTCGACACGATGGGGCTGCTGCTCGCGGTGATCATCACGACCGCGTCGGTGCAGGACCGTGACGGTGCCCGCACCGTGCTGGATCGGCTGCGGTTCGCCATGCCCTCGGTGGTGCACATCTGGGCCGACGGCGGCTACGCCGGCACGCTGACCGACTGGGCCCGGGACCGGCTGCGACTGGTGATCGAGATCGTGCGCAAACCGTTGGGGATCAAGACCTTCCAGGTCCTGCCGCGCCGCTGGGTGGTCGAGCGCACCTTCGCCTGGATCGTCAGATGCCGCCGCCTGAATCACGATTACGAACGGCTTCCGGAACACTCCGACGCGATGATCAAGTGGGCGATGATCGGATTGATGACCCGCAGGATCAGCCCGACCCCCGGGCGCCGACCATGGCAACCCTCGACCACTCATTGAGACTTACCAAACACGTTCTCGCGCCTGCACCGTCTTGACGTCGAGGCCGTCGGCGGATGAGCAGACTGGCGAAGTAGTGGCGCAGATCATGGAACCGAAATCCGGTCGGGAGGCCTGGCACTGAGGCACGCGCATCGCGAACGCGCGCTCGATGGCCCACAGACCAGCGGGCGACCGACCTCGTTGGCAACGACCGTCGCGGGGACATTCGAAATGTGATCGTCATCGTGCGCGTTTGTGCGACCAAAGAACGCGCGCGCAGGCGAGGACTTTACCTTCCGCGCTATTTTTCCGCCTCGACGACACCACACGCGTAACGACCGCCAGCATCGCCAGTTGCGAGAGTGGTGGCATCGGGGGCGGGGGATATGGCAAGCGGGTGGGAATGTTGGCGAAGATTGTCCGGCGCCGCACTGCGGCACCACCGCTGAACCATCTGCATCGAGCAACGACGAGACGTCGAAGCGGGCGGTCTCGACCTCGGCGTAAGGCTTCCCCGCTGGCGGTGAGCAGCACGCTCGGCAGGTCGCCCGGCGTGAGCGCCCGTGAGTCTGTACGGGGTCCGGATTGAAGTGGCCACCGGCCGACCCGATAGTACTGGCCGTCCGAGCCTGAGGGCTCCGGGTTACATGCGCCGGTGGTGTGGATGTGCAGGCCATGGAAGCTGCCGAGGTTCGGTGCTTCCGGCGCGCGTTGATGTCGACCTTCACCCGGTTGGCGTATTTGCCCACGCCTTTGAACACCACTTTGCCGACCTCAACGCCGTGCGCACGTCGACAAGGGTGGCCCGGGCTAGCGGCTGAGCCGCGGTGGCTGGGTGAGCTCAGCGCGACAGAGGCAATTGCGGGAATCGCCAGGCTAACGGCGGCAACGGCGACGGCGCGCCGCCGCCGGCGGAACGCGCCGTCCCGGCTGGTTTCCGATCGGCGGCCAGCCCCAGATGGTGCCGACCACCCTGATGACGACCAGCTGCGAACAAGCTGCACCCCTCGTGTGAAGATCGACGACGCACCCTAGCGCTGCTGTCGATTTCTCCGATCACCGGGGTCACGGGCATCAGGTCAGGGCTAAACGTCGGCCCGTGTTCACGGCCGATCACACCCTCCCCCGGAAGGATCCGAACGCCGCCGCCGGTGGACTCCTGCTCAGGTCTACGACGAGGTTCCCGGTGACCACCCCGGATGCATGCTCACCAGCCTCGTAGCCTGCCGCGGCAGAAGATGCTCCGCCCATAACGACGCGACACCCAGCAGACGGCGGCCGAGATCTTCACGGATATTCGGCGATCCCGCGTGCACGCGTGCGATCGATGCCCTGCTCTGGATGCTCGCGCCCGCTCTCAGAGGCATGTCGCAGACGAGGGGTCCGGCGAAGGCCACACCTTGGGTGGGTTCTGCCCGGTGACCGGGTGAGTGAACGTGATTCCCAACAGATGACCAACCGCCAAGGAGGAGAGGCTTAACCGCCAAGGCAAAACCTCTGCAGTCATGCGTCTATCTGCGTAAAGAAGGAGGGGATTGCCATGACGCTGTCATCGAAGGGCATCAGGCGTGGGGCAGTGGTGGGTGCACTGGTCGTGGGTGTTGGCACGAGCGTTGCGGCGGCCGCACCAGCGGCGACCGCGGCTCCCTACTGCGGGATCTATTGGGGGTCGCTGCCCAAGACGGCGAAGATCACCGAGACCGCGCCGATGATAAACGTCCGGGCCGGTGCAGCACGCGTGCTTTGACCGGATGGTAGTTGACGTGCGGGCGGGCGGCGCGGACGGTTACTTCGTCCACTACGTGGACACGGTACGACAGGACGGGTCCGGTTTCGCGGTGCCGCTACGCGGCGGGGCACGCCTGCAGGTGACGGTGGTCGCACCTGCCTACGACAACTACCGGCAGACCTACCGTCCGGCGAACCGGAGCGAGCTGGTCAACGTCGCCGGGTGGCAGACCTTCCGCCAGATCGCGTGGGCCGGTTCCTTACGAGGGACAGTCGACCATCGGACTCGGCGTCCGGGCAAGGTTGCCGTTCCGCGTGTTCGTGCTGCAAGGCCCAGGTGCCGGGTCAAGATTCGTGATCGACGTTGCGCACCGCTGGTAGGAAACGCTGGACGCTCTTCGATCCGTGCAACCTTGTTTCGCGTCGATGCCGTAGGTGGTCGCGCCCCGTGCGGCAGCAGAGCCTAGGCCGGCACGCATTCGGCCAGCTGCAATCCGAGTTCCGGGAATTCGCCGCAGTGGTGTAAACGGCCTTGCTCATGGCGCAATCTGTCCGGGCGAACGCCGCCAGCGACACCACCTGCAGCCCCGCGTCCTCGAGCAGGTACCCGGGCACCCGCTCGGTGTACGCGACCCCTGCACCCGGGGTGGTGCGCGCGGATCGCCGCGCGATGGTCGTCCGGCAACGGATCGAGGCTGCGATCGAACGTGTCGACATGGTCGCGAAACACGCCGCATCGGTCGGGTCGAGCTGCTCCGCTGTGCCGCGCTAGCGCTCACCGCTACCCTGACCGCTGAAGGCATCCGGACCAGTTCGCTGCAGGTCACCGATCCTGCGGACTCGGCTGGCAACGGTCATAGGAGAGCACGCGAAAGCGGGGTATCTGGCGGTGACCAGTCCGGGCAGGCGTCGGATCCTGCTGATCGCCGTGGCCGTTTTGCTTGCGGGTTGTGCGGCGGCACCTGCCGGGAGCCAAGAACGTCTCCGCGGCGCCGACCACCGTACCGGCCGCAACTGGGGCAAGCAGCGCCGCGGCTGGCCCATCCGACTCGGCCAAGATGATCTGCGGCCTCAGAGGTCCGGTCGCAGGGTATCCGGCCATCTCTGCATCTGTCCGACTTACCGCCGACGACGTCCAGCTGGGTCGATCATGCGTATACGTGCGTGTACCACCTGGCGGCGGGACCGCTCACCCTGTCGAGTACAGGAGCCGGCGCGACACCGCGTCCGCCGGCGCGTACTTCAACGCCTCCTCGACAGCACCTTGCCGCCAATCGGCAGCTGAGCGGCTTGGGCCAGCTGGCCTGACGCCGCGCCGACGGGATCGGTGGTGGTCCTGAAGGGACAACAAGACCCTTCGGATCGACGTCACCGCGCTGCCCGGCCAGTCAGGTCGGCCGGCCACCCGTGTTGCGGCACCGATTTGGCCTCTGAACTGGCCGTCGCGATCATGGGCTGTTGGACCGGTGCCTAGCCTGGTCGCACCGGTCGATCGTCCATATGCCTGCAGGTTTGCCGTCATGCGCGGTCTGCGCGGCGGCCTCGACGCATGGTGAGTACCAGGGCTGCTGGCGCTGAGAGCGACACCTACGGCGCCGAGGATGATTCCGGTCGTGGCAGCCGTCTTGCTCGCCCCGGAACTCGACGATGCCTGCGTAGTGACGGTCGGCGCTCGCCGACGGTGCGCTGGACGACGGGTTTCCGGTCGTAGCGGCAGCTGCGGAAGCGTCAGCGTCGGCGCGGGGTGTTCTGGCCTCGGCGTTGCTACCGGGGGCAGGGTTGCTCGATCCACGCCACCTGGTGCCGTCGCTGTAGCGTCTGCACCGCTTTGAAGGTCAGGCGAGCTGACAACCGTCGGGCAGCTTGCCGCCGATGATGGTGAACTCGCCGAAGAATCCGGGCCGGATGCCGGGCACCGACGGCCGCCTTCCAGTCGATCTCGACACGACCTCGCTGATCTCGCCGTCGTCAGGTCTTGATCGGGGTGGACAGCTTCATCTGCTTGACCTGGGCCGTCCACCCGGGCTGCGGGGCCACGAGCGACACCGGCGATCGGGTGATCGGTCGGCAGCTGCACCTTCAACCCGACGGTGCTGGCGTTGTCGCTCTCATCGGGGACTCGAAAGGTGATCGTCGCGTCCGGAGGCACCGGCAGCAACGCCGGGCGCGGTGACAGTGACGTGCGCCGAGGCGGACGCGGCGGCCCACACACCGACTCATTCCCATCGTTACGGCAACGGTCCCGAGTCGAGCCAGTACACGTCGTGCTCTCATCAACGGATGCCCTCCCGAGTCGCCGGCGTCCTCGTCTGACGCCACCGCCTGTACACCAGTCGATGTCCGAGCGCTTCGAGTTCCCGCGCCGGTCTGATGTGATGGGCGTCACGCGTACGCCGTAGCACTGCTGCTCAATTGATCAGCACCTGCGATGTGGCACGGCAGAACGCGCCGCCCTACAAGGCATCGCTGTCGACCCGGTCAGCAGAGGTCCAGCCTGGGGAAGCTGCCGGTCCGGAGGGCGGGTCCGAGCTGCCGGGTCCGGCTATATCGTGCGTCCTGGTTCTCGCTCGCCTGCTGCGGCGCAGCTGCCAGAACGTCAGCCACCGACGGCGACGGCCAGGAGAGCGATATCGATACCGATGGTGAGCTTGGCGAGCAACGACGTCTGCTTGATCGGCAGCCAGCTCAGCGTGCCGTCGAGGTCGATCGGCTGGGTGTCGAGCCGCATGTGCACGGTCCAGCGGCCGATGAGCTGGCTTGCCGGCCGGGATGCGCCTGCACATCCGGCGGCCGTTGCGCGCTCATCCAATGGATCCGATGGTCATGCCAACGAGCGGTGTTGCTGGTCGAGCGCGTCTGCCAGACAGGGGGGCGCCTGGGCCAGCTGGATCTGACTGAGATCGCCGAACAGGCTCTGGTTGAGCTGCCCGCTGACCGAGCGGACGTTCTTCCGCCGCTGCCGGCCGGCGTGATCTGCAAGTAGGGCTCGTGGGCGTAACCGAAGATGGTGAGGTTGTTGCCGGTCGCGTTCGTCACCTCGACCCATTCCCCGCGGGGATCGACCTTGGCCATCAGGACCGGCCACGGTCGGCGTGACGCCGTCGATCTGCGTCAGGTAGCGCTTGGCGTCGGGTAATCGACTGCCCGCTGCCATGTGCGCTCGCGGACGGGGCGTTGACCGCAAGTGCTACGGCGGCGAGTGCAGTCGGTGATGAGCGCCGGCCGCAGAATCGAGTACCGCATACGGGCCTCCTAGCGCACCGTGAGCCGAGTGGTGAACGTGTACGAGTCGGAACTCGCTGGCGCGGACGTACAGGTGCGCACGGTCCAGTCGCCGGCCGCGGGGAGCAGCACCTGGTTGGCGATGAGGCGACCAGGCCCAGCGGTCAGCGGCGCCAGAGCAACCGGGCCGAGATGCCGGCTGGGCAAGTCGGCGTCCCCGTGTACGCCCACCACCGCCGCGGTCAGACCGTCGGCCCGAACGTACAGGTGCAGGTCAGAGTTGCCGGGGCCCATGCGGCACCGCCGTCAGCTGCAGCGTGATCGGCCCAGCATGCAGGGTGCGCCTCGACCGTGGGACGATAGGCGACCCGCGCCGGAGTCGTCGCGACCAGAACCGCGGTGAGGGCGACCACGACTACGCCAAGCGCGGCCTCGGCCGCCACCGAGCGCGACAGCGTCGTAATACCGGCGTCCGTGATCGCGCCTGCATCGGCTGATCTGGAGACCGCCGCAAAGCCCAAGATCACGGCCACGACGGTCACCTTGACGATCAGCAGCTGGCCGTAATGCGTCGCGCGGAGCGCAGCCAGCTCACCGACCTGATGCCACGCCTGCGCAACACCCGTGCCGACCAGAATCACCACACAACCCAGCGCGAGGCGGGAGAACCGCTGCGCACCCACCTCGACCCCACGAAGATCGTCGTTCGCCATGGCGCGGCGACGTCAGCTCACCGCCACCGACCGCCGGGACCGCAACAACGTTCTTGCGGGCAGCCGGCAGCGCGACCAGAGCCAGCACCGCCAGCCCGCCCAACCACGTGCCGGCCGCCGCAACGTGGGCGAAATCCACGCCCATCCGGCAGCCCGGCCCAGTCCCTGGCCGCGGCATGGCCTTCCCCGGCGACCGTGGCGATCAGGACGCAGCAGTTGGCCAGCAGTCCAGCGAACACCAGTCGGCGCGTTCGATCCGACGAACCTGCCCGGAGCAGCACACCGGATAAGGCCGGCCGCGGCGAGCAGGGCGATCAGCCGGATGACATGGGCGTATCCGAACCGTGTCCTGAGCAGCGCCTGCAGCGGAGCGGACATCAAACAGGCTCGACATCGTCCCGCCGACGTCGTAGACCGCCTGCACGAATAGCTCGATTGCCGAGCCGACCCGGCAGCAATCAGCACGCCCCAGACCAGGCGTCGGGCACGGTTGCGGCGCCATCCCGCCGGCCAGCACGCGATCAGCGAACACGATCGCGCCCAGAGAGCAACAAGACGCCGGCCAGCCCGGCGAACCGCGCGCACTCCCAACGTCACCGGCACGGTGAGTCCGCCTGATTCGGTAACGCCGGTCGCGATCGGCGGTCAGTAGGCCAACAGCAAAGCTGAATGATCCCGGAGACCGGATGCGAATCCGCGGAAACAACCCGCCACAAGACCAGGTAGCTGCCATTGGCGCAAGCCCGTCGCGCAGCCTGACCGCCACGCGTTTCCGATCCGACCCCGGGCGGTGACGACACCTCGCGTCCACCCGCCGCCCATCCGCGCACCGATAACACGGACCGACCCGAGGCCGACACCCGCCGCCTCGTCGAACCGCAGCTCGACATCGCGCACCGCCTGAGCCGGACGCCAGCACCTGCCCCGCCCGCGGTGAACTGTCCTCGAGCACCGCATGCGCACTCGCAGGCGGAGCGAATATCCCAGCGGTCACCCACGCGGCGCACAGTAAAACAACTAGGGGCATCGCCCACATGGCGAGTCGCCTCATCGCCACACCAACGGGCAAGCTCGCCCCCGAGCGCCGCGCCCCCGCATAACCGACCATCGCGCTGACCCCGCACCCCCTGCCCGCGCGATACCCGACGCGTCAGGCACCGATCACCGGGAGCGTAAATCCCGAAACAACCGCCCCACCTAACATGACGAAGATATCATCAACGTCCCGGGCCGATCGTCAGCGACGGAGCCCGTCGGCGTCGGCTGTGATGCGCCGGAAGAATCCAACCGGGAACGCCCACGCGATCCCGCACCGAAACGCTGCAGATCCAACACTCACCTGCAGGCTCACGACTCGCCGTCGATCCGGGCGCGGGCGGACCGACGTGGTGGCGGTGGAGTTCGGCGTTGGGCGGCTGGCGATAAAGCGTGTCGAGATCTGTCACGTGTGGGTGAGCCCACCGGAGACCGCGTGAACGAACGCGCCGAGCACGTCGTTGGCGTTGTTGAGAGTGTCGACCTGGCCGCCGACGGGTGACAGGGCGTCCGTCAGCTCGTCAACCGGTGCCGGACCGCGGAAGGCTGGACCTCGGAACGCGAGCACGCCGATCTGCACCCTCTTGTTGGGGTCGGTGGCGGCAAGGTTGGCCTTGAGCTGGTCGATGGAGATCGAGTCGGGAGCGTCCTCGTTCTTGCCGTCGGTGAAGATCAGCACCTCGTTCGGCATGCCGTGCTGGAAGCGTGCCTGCTGGTCCTTGTAGGCGGCGAGGATCGTGTCGTATAGCGCCGTGCCGGTGTTCTGGGCGGTGAGTTGCTCCGTCGCCGTAGCGAACCTTCTGCTGCTGGCCAGGATCGAGCGCCGCCGTCGGTGCGAGTACCTGGTAGTCGTTCGGTGGGCTCAGGTGGTAGCCGAATTTCCACAGCCCGAGATGGGAGGTCGGCGGCAACAGCGTGGCCAGTTGGGTGACGCCCTGCTGGACGACCTGGATCGAGCGGCAAGTTGCTACCCGGGGCGGTGTTGCCCTGCGAGGCGGATACGTCGACGACCACCAGGATGTTCGCCTTGCGCTGATCGGGGTGCCAGGTGGTGAGGACGTGCCACACGTGGTGCTGGGAGAGCGTTGCCAGCGACTTTCCGTGCTGCGCCGGCAGCGGCGCTGGTGTCGTGCCCGCTCGGACGCGCTCGGCTGCCCGGTAGGCCGCGCAGATCATTCGCGGCCAGCGCAGCGGCCGAGTCGGGGCCCGTCGGCGCGTCGTGCAGCGCGTTCGAGCGCAGCCGGCACGATCCGGGTCCGCTGCCGCCGCCGCGGTCGGATTCCAGGTGAACCGCATCATCCCGGTCGCGTCCGTAGGGGCAGTGACGTTGTAATCATCCGCCCGACCCGACCGCAGCAGCGCGTACTCCGGCACGACCGCGACCTCGCTCGAGGTCTGCGGGAAGGCCGGTGCCGAGCCGGTGACCATGCGGCCCTTCTGCCAGGCACGCATCAGATCCAGCGCGGATTGCAGCGGCCCGGACAGCGCAAAGACCGCGTCGCCCATCGACCCCGCAGCGACCAGGCCGTCAGCAGACGCCGCCGGATCGCGGATCACCAGCCTGGTTCCGGTCTGCTGGCTGAGCACCGCGGCGAGACCGACCCACGAGCTGCGCCGCAGCCGGCAACGGTGCGTTCTTGACCGTGACGAAATACATCGGGCTCGTCGCGATCGCACACTGCCCGCCGTGCCACTCAACTTGGCACCATTCGGCAGATGGCGCCACGAGGCGTCATCGGGAATCCACACGTCGGCGTCGGGGGATGAGGCCACCACGTTCGCCGCGCCCTGCCCGTCGGCAACCGTTGGTCTTGATCACGACACAGTTAGACCCTGGACGCCAGCGAGCCGGACACCATGTTCAGCACCGGAACGAAGCGAGGACGCGGTGACCACATGCGACCTGACGCGTGCAGGCAGCCGCGGAGGACAGGCCAGCGAGCGCCCGGCCCCTGTGTGCGAGGACGAACGATGCCCGAGCTGACGAACCGTCACCGCCACGGCCGCCCCGGCGAGCACGATCACGGCCACCATCACGGCTACTCGGCGCCCGGCCGCGAGCGCGCCGAACCCCGGGTCCAGCGGCATGTCTGCCCATGAGAGCGAGGCCCCGTTTCCCCGATCGTTACCCGCAAGACCATAGCCGTCTCAAGACGAGACAAGCCAGCATCCGCCGGCACTGCGCCGGCAGCGTTGGGCTGCGCTCAGCGGCGCCGCCACCTGCACTTCGATCAGGGGCCCACCGCGCAAGCCGCCTCAGCCACCAGCGAAGCCGATCGCGGTGCCAGGGTGGGCGGGGATCGCGGGCCGGCCTCGCCGGGATCAAGAGGTTTTTTAAAACCTTACGGAGTCCTGGTGCAGCGATCGCCGATGAGGTTGTGGCGCAGCCGCGCGACGGCCGCGTGCCACCCGCTCCGCCCCGGAGGTGAGCTCCCCGAGACCGCCACGCGCAACACGTGCCCGCTCTGTTGAGGAGACTCCAGTGCCGGAATCTCGCGTCTGATGCGAGCGAGCTGACCGATCGGGACGCACCGCAGGGACTGGCTAGGCGCCGCTTTCACTTCCGTCGCCGCGCCGGCGTTGACCGTGGCGGCGCGAGTCGGCACGGAGATCCTGGCTCCGGCGAAGGCCGACGCTGTGGTGCCGAGCCTGCCGCAGCCGGCCGACATCGCGGATTTCGGCGATGTGGATGACGGCGCTGACCAAGGCCGACACCGACCTGTTCGTGCTGCAGGTCGACCGCGGACAACCGGATCCGGTTTGAGGTGCCCCGGGCCGAGGTCGGCCAGGGCATCACCACCGCGCGTGGCGATGATCGTGGCCGAGGAGCTGGACGCCCGGCTGGCCGACGTGGATGTGCCGCTGTCGGACGCGCGGCAGGATCTGGGCACGGCCCAGTCGACCGGCGGCTCCACCTCGGTGCGCAGCCTGTGGGATCCCGGTGCGCCAGCTCGCCGCGCGCGGCCCGGCCCGCCTGGTCACCGCGGCCGCGCAGCGAGTGGAACGTGCCGGCCTCCACGCTGACGCACCCACGACACGGCGGTGTGGGCGCCGGACGGGCGCTCGGCCACGTACGGGTCGCTGACTGCTGGCCGCGTCGCAGGTGCTGATCCCGCAGGTGTCGTCGGACCCGAAGCCGGCCGCCGCGTACGGCCTGGTCGGCCAGCCGACCGGCCGGGTGGACGCGCTGGACATCGTGACCGGACAGGCGCGCTACGCCCTTGACGTCGCGGTGACCGGGGCGTTGCCGACCGTGGTGGCCCGGCCACCCACGATCAACGGCACGGTCGTGACCTACGACGCAGCCACCGCGAAGTCGATGCCCGGCGTGGTGGCGATCACGCCAGATTCCGACCGGGGTTGCGGTCACCGCGCAGACGTTCGATCAGGCGATGAAGGCCATGGCGGCGCTGGTGATCAGCTGGGGTGCGGGCAGCCGTCGACGGCGTGTCGGACGCCGACGTCAAGGCCAAGCTCACCTCGGCGATCGCGCCGTTCGCGGTGCCGCCGCTGCTGGCCCGCTACGTCGAGGGGACGTTCGATTTCGCGTTCGTCAACCACGCCCCGATGGAGGTCGGCAGCGCGGTCGCCGACGTGCGCTCCAACTCGGCCGAGGTGCTGGCTGGCCACCAAGTCGCCGACCGGCGCCCAGTCCGCGGTGGCCGGCGCGGTCGGCCTGCAGACCGGGCCAAGTGACGGTGCACGTGGTCCGCGGCGGTGGCTCGTTCGGCCGGCGGATCTACCCGACCCGGCCGTGGAGGCCGCTCAGGGTGTCCCAGGCGATCGGCCGGCCGGTGAAGCTGATGTGGACCCGCAACGACGACATGCGGCACGGCCGGATGCGCCCGCGCAGCCATCACCAGATCCGTGCCACCTACGCGGGCAGCGACGTGCTCAGCTACGAGCATCGCATGGCCAGCGTCGCGGTCGATTTCACCGGCAGCGGCACCGGCCAGGCGCTGGTCGACGCGGGCTACGGCAGCCCGACGGTCGGTACCGGTTCTTCCAGCTCAGTGAGGCCTGCCCGTACAACTTCGGCACGGTGACCGAGACGCTTCGCCGAGGTGCCCTACGACCCGCCCACCGGAACCTGGCGCTCGGTCTACTCCGCGCAGGCGCGCACCGCCGAGGAGATCATGGTCGACGAGCTGGCCCCGCAAGCATGGGCAAAGACCCGGTGGCCTTCCGGCTGGAGTTCCTCAAGACCGACGCCGAGCGGGCGGTGCTGAACAAGGTCGCCTCAGCCGGCGGCTGGGGACGGCTGATGGCACCGGGCACCGCGCAGGGCGTCGGCTTCCACGCCGAGTACCGATCGCTGGCCGCGTGCCTGGTCGAGATCGACTGCACCACGTCGACACCGCGGGTGACCAAGGCGGTCGTCGGCAGTGGACGTGGGCCTGCCGGTCAACCCGAAAGGGCTGCAGGCGCAGGCCATCGGCGGCGTGATCGACGGCATCTCGACGATCCTGTCCGCCGGAAACCACCTGGACAACGGCGCCTTCCGCGAGGGCAGCTACCAAGACTTCCTCTACGCACGGCAGGCGAACGCACCGCTGTCCTGCGATGTCTATGTCATGCCGGCGACCGGCAGCAGTCCGGGTGGTGCCGGTGAGCTGACCGTCCCGGCCGCGGCCGCCGCGGTCGCCAACGCCTACGCCCGGGCCACCGGCGCTCAAACCGCGCAGCTTCCCGATCACCTTCTAGGAGCCCGAACCCGCATGCCGACCTACACCTTCAACCTCAACGGGAAGGCCGTCCAGCGTCGACGCGCCGGCCTGACATGCCGCTGCTCTGGGTGCTGCGCGACAAGCTCGGGATCACCGGCCCGAAGTACGGCTGCGGGTCGGCGTGTGCCGCGCCTGCACCAGCCACATCAACGGGCAGGCGGCGCAGATCTGCACCGTGAACGTCTCGGACGTGGCCGGCAAGAACGTCGTCACCATCGAAGGGCTGGCCAACAACGGCACGCTGCACCCGGTACAGCAAGCCTGGCTGGACGAGGACGTGGCGCAGTGCGGATTCTGCCAACCCGGCCAGATCATGCAGGCCGCCGCCATGCTCAAAACCAACAAGGCGCCAACCGACGCCGACATCGACGGGATCATGAACGTGTGCCGTTGCGGCACCTACTGCCGAATCCGCGCGGCGATCAAACGCGCCGCCGGCACCAGGTGATCCGAACAACCGCGCGCAGTTCATCACGAGCGCCACGACGTACCGCACCAAGTCAGCGATGACGACGGCTGGGCGCAATCGCCCGCCGAAACGCCGGTCGCTCGAGCTGGGCCTCACTACAACCCCGAGCAGCGGTTCTTGACCGGGCGGCCCGAACAGCGCTAACTCCGCGCTGTCCCCGGGCGGCCGCTCGTTCGTCGCCGCAGGGTATGAACGACATTCTTCCCCACCGGCCGCGGGAGCTGTACAGCCGCCGCAGCGCCGCGCCCTCCAGGTCGGACGTCTGGAGCGGTCGTGCCGCTGGAGTGTCCTGGGCTCCGGGGCCCCATTCTGTTCGTGGCGGCCAGGATCGCTCTCCGGAAGTGTGCCCGAACGGGTAGTGACTTCCCGTCCGGGCGGCGCACACTGTGCGCGGGACGAGCGGGTTGACCGCGTCGGGCGAGAGCACCTGCAAAACGGGGTAGACGATGGGGATAGATCAACTGCGTGATCAGGTACGGTGCCCGGTCATCACCTCTGATGAGGGCGGTTATGACGAGGCCCGCCGCGTTCACAACGGCATGTTCGACCGGCGGCCGCGGGCAGTGGTCCGGGCTGAGCAGGTCGCGGACGTGATGGCTGCAGTGAACTTCGCGCGCGAGAACGGGCTGGATCTCGCCGTTGCGCGGCGGTGGCCACAGCGCGCCGGGGTTCGGCACGCAACGACGACGGGCTGGTCATCGACCTGTCCGGGATGCGGCACGTGCACGTGGATCCCGGCAGCGGCACGGCGCGGGCGAGGGCGGGGCGCGACCTGGGGCGACTTCAACTACGCGACCCACGCCTACGGCCTGGCGACGACCGGCGGGATCATGTCGACGACCGGCGTCGGCGGGTCTCACGCTCGGCGGCGGCATCGGCTACCTGACGCGCGGGTTACGGGCTGTCCATCGACAACCTCGCTCTCGGCCGACGTCGTCACGGCCGACGGCAGGCCAGTGCGAGGCGAGCGAGGCCGAGAACGACGACCTGTTCTGGGCGATCCGTGGCGGCGGCGGCAACTTCGGCGTCGTGACGTCGCTTCGAGTTCCAACTGCATCCGGTCGACACCGTCACAGTCGGGTCCGTTCTTCTACGAACTCGACGACGCGGGCGACCTGCTGCGGTTCTGCGCGCGAATGGATCAAGCGACGCCCCGGAGACGTACGGCGCGTTTCCCGCGTTCCAGATCGCGCCCGCCGCTGCCGTTCATCCCGGAGGACCGGCACGGCGACACATCTGCCATCGCGGTGGTGCACTGCACCGGGCCGGTCGAGGCAGGGCGACGCGGCGATGGCGCCGTTCCGCGACGCTCGCGCCGCGTCGTCGCCGAGATCGTCGGCCCGATGCCGTACCCGGCGCTCAACGGCGCGTTCGACGCGATCTTCCCGAAGGGCATCCGTAGCTACTGGAAGGCAACTTCGTCACCGAACTGACCGACGCGGCGATCGAGGCGCACCTCGAGCCCATGGTCCGAACGTCCCCGAGGTCACGCGCCACGATGCACCTGTACGCGATCAACGGCGCGGCCACCGCGTTGCCGCCGACGACACCGCTTTCGCGTACCGCGAACGCGACATTCGCGCCCGTGTACATCGCCGGCCTGGTCGGACAGTGCCGACGATGAGGCGCGGATCAAGTGGGTGCGGGATACTACGAGGCAACCGCGCCGCTCCCGAGCCGGGCGGCTACATCAACTTCATGCAGGACGACGACGCAGGAGCCGGATCCAGGACAACTACCTCGGCAACTACGACCGGCTCGTCGACATCAAGCGCAAGTACGACCCGGACAACCTCTTCGACGGCAACCAGAACATCAAGCCGTAGTTCGCGGGCAGTCGATGTTGGAAGCCGACTGTCTGGTCGGCGCTTCCCAGATGACGTCCGCACTCCCCACCAATCGTGGAGATACCGCTCCAGGGGTCGATCAGTCCATGATCCCCGCGAGGGTCGGCGGCGGCAGCGCAGTCACAAGCAGACGGAATCGCCGGGCGATAATGGCGGATACCGCCGCCTAGGTGCTGCCGATAACGGAGGAGGTCCGATGGGCGCCTACCATTCCGAGTTCCGGCGCAGCATCGAGTCGCGTGGATCGAGTTCATGGCTCGACGACGGCGCGGGGCGATCGATTGGTCGACGATGCCAACCCGGGCGCTCGACGACAGCAGCCCCCTCCTCTGTACCGCTGGTTTCCCGACGGCGAGCTGAACACCGCGTTCAACGCGCTGGATCGGCACGCGCGGACGGCGGCCGCGGTGATCAGCCGGCCTTGATCTGGGACTCGGCGATGCGACAGACGCCAAGCGGACGTCCACAGCTACCGCGTGAGTTGCGCGCGATGAGGTGGCGCGTTTCGCCGGCGGCCTCGCGTCCCTGGGCGTCGAGAAAGGCGACCGCGTCATCATCTATATGCCGATGGTGCCCGAAGCCGTCATTAGCAATACGTAACTGAAATCCAGCGGCTAC